>Ga0157364_1006412_pt1 | contig 12082 bp, 6 predicted proteins | sample AttsexASBM2_FD_111476 | JGI IMG/M metagenome (GOLD analysis project Ga0157364, IMG submission 111476) | Fungus gardens microbial communities from leaf cutter ant in Ribeirão Preto, State of São Paulo, Brazil - Atta sexdens ASBM2 | ecosystem: Host-associated > Fungi > Mycelium > Unclassified ...
CTACTGAGGTTTGTATCAATAGAGTGTCATTCTCCAAATCCTGTTTGTATCCTACAAGAGAACACCAAAAGACAAAATTAGTATTCTTTAGGCTTGATTCCAACATAGCAGCAAGAGTAATCCGTTGTTTGGTAAGCAGTCCACATCACTACAGAGGAAATGGTATATCAACAACTTGATCCAAAATACAAGACAACGGAATGAAAATCAAGGGTAGAATCATGAATCATCTTCTTTCGAGTGATTTTTTCAGAACATTGTAATCATCTCTAAATATACTTTGGGCATCATACTCATAGTTATGACCAATGTCTTAATACCGTATCTATTTGGTTTTGAAACCAGAACAGTCAGAAAAAGCTATCTTTGGAAAAAAACTTGAAGAACATGACTTACTCAGTGAGCACTTTCTGCACCATGGCTTTAACAGCCCTAATGGCCCTCCCCTGCTTTTGGCAGTTGAAAATGTCAATTTTGAATTTCTCCTGCTCAACTCTGAACATTAAACCCAAGATATCTTCCAGCCTTAACGTTGTATTGTCTGGTGAGCTAGACTCAAATTTGAGTGATAGAGACCAGGGGTGTCAAGATCACTGAAAGTGGACTTAATTTTTATTTCTCCTTTTCATTTTTATTTTTATTTTATTTTTCATTTTCGATCTATTTTCTATTTTTAGAACTAGGGTTAGGTTTAAGTGACAAAGATCATACTGTCACATGACAGGTCACATCAGATGACATGGTCACAAGTCACATGATGCAAAAAAGGGCGTAGAAGGTTCTGGAAGGATAGTGTTATACAACATGTTAAAATACATATTGGCCTTATGGTATACATATGGCTGTTTAGGGTAGAGTAGAAATAGCTAGCACAGACCATGAGTCCAAGGTATATAAGGTAGACTATCTTGTACAGAGTTCTCTATTGAGTTCTCTTGTGTTAATCCAATACAAGGTTCTTTTTATTGACCAACCCTAAGGTCTTTAGTTTGTAACAAGAGGACAGTACGTTGGTCCGTGGATTCCATAGCTATTTTAAAATCACCAATTAACCCTTGGCTAGATGCTGAGTCAAAGAGAATACTCACTAGCCTGAAACCTCTTCTCTGCTCGCTTTTTTAGCTTTTCCAAGCTCTGCTTTGCCTTCTAAATCTCTTCTTCCTTGAAAGCACTTTCCTCACTCAACGGATTCAACTCTTCCCTTCTCTGTACCTTCAACTTCTCATTCTCCAGGTTCTCAATCCTCAGTAATAGTTCTTGAATCTGCACATGAATAATAATAGCCTGTTTATTCCTCTCTTTGATTTCAGGGTCATTGACAATGGAGCTATCAGCCAATGAGATAGGTGACATTGGACTATTATATTTGTCAGCATGAATATCACTTCCACCACAATCATCTGCCTTGACATCAATATTGCCTTTGTTGTTTTTGTTCTTGTTTCCGTTGTTGTTGTTGTTGTCCCCACTGTGAGTTTTACCAATGTCTATCCCTTTTGTTCCTTCATATGGTTTGTTACCCTCCCTGGCAATTCTACCATTAACCTCTCCAGTCTCAAAATTACTTTCAGGCAGCTGCTATCACCCTATGAGACCCTGCAATCTGAACTCACCCATATCACCTCCAACAAAGTCATCGAATATATTCTGATCTTGGGGAATCGATGATACTGTCTAGTTTTTTCATTGGCTAAGTCTTCCACAGTTATTGGATCTCCATCATACAGACCTGAGTTTGTGGACGACAAACAAAGCACTGCCTTTGTCGATTTCGAGGAGCTGAGACACCTGATTTTGTGTCTGAACATGAATCTGAAAAACTGAGGTGAGTAATATTTGGTTTCTGTTATTGACCCACCCAACAGAGCTGGAATGCAGAACTTCAACCTATGTGAGAATTCTCTCTTTAAGCCCTTCTGCAAGCTTATTGTTGCTTTCAGGATGGAATGGTCATTGCTGGAGCTGTACTACATTAACTTGCACTCTTCCATTGATATTCTTTGCTACTCATTATGGTTCTCTCACAGATGACTTTGTATACCACCTAGTTAAGAGCATGCACATGTATACACTCATTGATGATGGAAAGAAAGAGATGCAAAGATCTTGATCTTATTGTGCAGACTTGTGTACTGATCATATATAGCTCATATTCTTGTATAAACTGGTCAAAGGTATTGTGGAGTCCTCATTTGGCACACATGTCGCAAACCTCACTGGCATATCCTTTGAAGTTGTTGAATGAGTAGATACTGTCTCTAAACAATTTGCCAAGCAATTCAAGAAGAAATGACACTGAAATGAAAGGTGAATGTATCCTCAAGAAGCCAATTGGGTGTACTTGGTTAAACTTGCTCTTAAGCATGAGAAGCTCGATGACAGTGCAAAGGGTAAAGAAGTGCTGGAATGGATGAAAGAGATAAGGAGAAATCTTTTGAGGAAGAATACAACAGTCTAATGTCGAATATCCTATGTTTGATCATCAGAAAACAGGATGCTTTCCCAACTATACATAAGATCTTTTGCCCTCCATCAGAAATTTATTCAAACTATATGAGTTTTTTATTCTCTATGGTAAATTCATACTATTATCAAAGTCAAAATATTTTAGGTATTTCATCTTTTAAAATAGACTTCCTAGCACCAAAACTCTGCAGATATTTTGTCTTTTATAGCAAATTTATTCTTATTTCAAATTATATAAGTAATTAGTCTTTCATAGTAGAGTCATCTCTCTTTGATTTCTACAAGTACTCAGTTTTCTATAGCAGAGTTTACTTTTATCCAAATTCTATACTAAGTTAGTATTTTTCTATAGATTATTTTAATCAAAAATCTACTCAGCTTAGAGCTAGGCTTATATTATAATCTTTAACTTAGCTCAGGTTGCAACTTAGGCAAAGACTTGAATAAGGAGTAGAGAGATGATCAATTGGTAAAGTGTAAAGATATAGAGTAGTATCTATAGCTATATATACCTAGAGACTATGAGAAATATATCTACTATACATAAGGCAAATGAATTATAGAACATGAGGAAGATATAAGAAAACATCACCTACTATATGATATACTGACTGAGATAGCATATAGCATGGCCAATTATTGAGTCATAGAGAAAAGTACCCTGAATCTGTCATTCCAGTCAAGTATATTCTTGTTGCTGCTCAAAAGCAAAGCAATTGAATTATAGAATAATCTAGATGCTTTCATGGATAAATTCAATAGAGATCTTCTTATAGAGATCTTTGTAGAGCAATGTCTGGTCTCTATACTCATATTTATTGTTCAAGCTATCTGATTTGTAATATCAGCCTCTATAGCAAATGATATCAAGTCTATACATGCCAGTATTTCAAATATTTAAGGTAGGTTGTGTTAGAAAGAATAGAGTGCACAGCAGCATAGTGTAGTATGGACAACTGGCAACCATTTATCTATAGTATATACTTTAATAGAGAACTGAAAGAGAGCAATGACAAAAGACAAGTAGTATTGGTAGGAGATCAACCTCACTTGAAATTTTTACATTGACTATCTAATTAATACTACCAATCATGGGCTATATGCTTACTAATCAGAGTGCTTTGTAATACACTCTCTTGCTTAAGACATCAGCTATTAAGTGATAGAAGCAAAAATAGATAAGCTTAGAATATCTTTAGGCCAAGAAATGAATAGAAACAACTGAATAAAACTTGACCAAGATTTTTAGTCAGAATATCAGTAGAATTCTCTTTTTCATCAATGTGATATAATTTAATTTGTTCATTCTCAATTAAATTTCTTATATAGTAATAGCAGATATCAATGTGTTTGGAATGCTTTTCTTGTATAATGTTAGATCTCCAGAAAAGTGAGCCAAGATTATCACCATAGATATAAGAAGTTGGAATATTAAAACCAATCTCATGAAGAAGGTTTCTTATTCAAACAAGCTAATAGCTACAATTAGAAAGAGCTATATATTTAGTCTCAGTTAAAGATAGAGCTACTATTATGATATACTTGAACATTAACATTTTTCTTTTCTCTTATCTATTTTTTCTTGATTTGATATTTCTTTTTTTTTTGATATTTCTTTTTCTTTTTCCATTTTTGAACTAAGGTTAGAGTTAAGAGAATGAAAGGGTTCCACTGTCACAAAATGTCACACAAGAATATCATAGTCATATGACACTATCACAGTAATGGTCACATAACATATCACATAATATGAAATCATAAGTCTAGATTTAGAGAAAAAGAACTAAAAGGATAATGAAGATACATGTTAATAATATGTTCACCTCATAATATACATATGGTGCACTTATGGATAATGCATGAACCATGTATCTATTGTATAAATAGTATAGCAATACATCAAAGACTCCTTGTTGAGTTCTCTTGTGATCCCCACTTGATATTCTACTAAGAGATTTACTTGTAGTGTTGTTATTGGTCTTTGTGACTAGTATTTGCCACAATAGCTACTATCTTTTGCTGGTGGCTTATTTAGAATGTTACTCTACAAGCCATTAGAGTAAAGTAACTAGTTATGGATTTATGTAATTCTGGATCTTGTGCCTAATCTAAGTCAGAGTATACTATAATAGATTCATTGCTAAGTCTATTATAAACTATCTAATACTTGCAAGTATTAAGCAAATATCTGCAAAGATGTAATCCTGCTCAATAATACTTATTTGAAAAATTTGCTATCTGTTGAGCAAGTTTGACTACAGAAAATCTTATGTCAGGACATGAGCCAATCATTAGATATATCAGATCCAACTATTTTCTGATACTTTTGATGGAAATTAGAATCATACTCTTTATCATTGGGTTAAATACATAGCCTAATAGGAGTGGAGTACTTGTTGTGTTAGTTGCTATATTAAATCATGCTAGAACTTTTTTCAAGTACTCAGATTGGTCTACAAAGATCCCTTGATCCTTGCAGTTATGACTTATATGTATTCCAAGAAACTCTTTGGTTTCTCCAAGGTTACAGCATTTCTATTTCATTATAAATTTTTGCTTCAGCTTTAAGAGAAGTGAGGAATCTTTTGAATTCATGAAGCAAACATCATTAACATAGACAATTATTATAACAAGCTCTCTAGTCTCTTTATCAATGAAGTAATACACATCAGTATTAGATTTGTATTGCTTAAATCCTAGGGCTAACATTGACTTAGTTATAGTTTGCCACCAGAATAAGCTAACTTGCTTAATGCTATACAATACTTTGTGGAGTTGCCAGACTTTCTTTTCTTTGCTGGGTAGTCTAAAATCTTCAGACTGCTCCATGTATATCTCTTTATTCAGATCATTATATAGGTAGGTAGTTTTTACATCAACACTATAGATATCCCAATCTTTAATTCCTTCAACTTAAGAAAATCCTTTTACAACAAGTTGAGATTTATAATGACTATTAGACTTGATGTTGAACACTCAGCAATTCTTAATCAATTTTCTTTTTTTAGGAAGATTTATAACTTCATAGATATTTCTGTCTTTAAGTGATTTCAGTTTTTCAAGATAAAACTCAAGCCATTTCTTTTAAATATTAGCTAGCAATCTAGTGATATATCCAAGGCTTTTGGGGATTGGGCAAGACTCTGCTATATATTGTACTAAGAGAAAGTGAATTTGCTCTACTTTCCCTTCTTTTGTAAGATATGCTAAGTAGCTAGTAATAGCTGGCTTAGCTGATTCACATACAAGAAGTGGAGTGTCCATTCTACTTCCATTGTTATCAACAATGATTGGGCATTTGTCTTTCTACTGGATATTATATGGGATTCCATTCATCTCAATAATATTGTTAGATAAGTTATATGGGTAATCAACTCTATTTATCCTAACTGTCCTAGGTAGTAGGTTATTAGAAAAACATTGTGTATTCTGATAGATCCTTTGCAATTCCTGACAAGTACTCTTATGTATATTACAAGCCATGTTAGAGTTAGGAAACCTTCCTCTTTGCTGCTATAAAGAGTTTCATAGGATATTGGTAGGATATTCTTGTTCTCCATAGATGTTTCCTTCTCTAAAGGGTATTTGAGTTTGATGTTTAGATCTCCTTAATTCAGAACCTTCTTATAATGTTTGCAGAGCAGGTTATAAAGGTCATTGAGAGCTGGATGGTTATGTCTCAACATCAAAGTCAATATTATTAGCCTCTTCAATCTATTATGAGCTCTTTAGACCTTAGAGTAGGTAGAGAAGAAGTAGACTTATAAGAAAAAGAAGATAAAGGAGAACAAGTATAAGGATTGTTTTGAATGGGAGGAATAGAGATATGTGGAATAGATACTGGAGCAGGTTCATCTTTTCTAGAAGAGTCAGGTACTGGCAACTTTATTTCTGGACTTACTTTGTCTAATAACTCATTATATAATTTGTACTCTTTTGTATGGGAGTCAGTGCATTTGAGAAAATGTCCCTTATCAAAGATGGTATATGTGGAGTTAAAAATAATATTTCCTAGTGTATAGCATATAACACAATATCCATTGTCCTCATACCCAATGAATATCATTAATTCAGAATGTGGCATAGGTTTGTTGGCACAAACTTTACTGGAAAACAATTTAGGCTTTACAGCCAAAAATACAGAAGTGTGATGTTTTGGGTTTGTTACCTAAGAAGATCTCCTGAGGTGTTTTCCACTTAAAACATCTAATAGGTATGCAATTGTATACATAAGCTATAGCTACTATTGCAAATTGCCATCAGGAATCTAATAGATATGCTTCAATTTGCATTAACTGCATCTTTTCAAGTAAGATGCAGTTCAATTGTTCAGCATAACCATTTTGTTGGTGTATATGTAGAGTAATAGTCTCATTGATAAATTCTTGCTCTTTTAGAAAGGATTGTAATTTTAAGGTTATATATTCTCCTCCATTATCAGTATACAATTTCTTCACAGAATGGGAAGTAGTGTTTGACCACATTCAGAAAATAGACTTAGCTACATCTGTAGCTTCAGACTTTTTGTACAGAAAAGCAATGTTGCAATAAGAGGAATAGTCATTAAAGAATATAATCATATACTTGTACTTTGAATGAGATAAGGTGGGGAGCTCAAGGAGATCTGGGTAAATCAATCCTAGAGGCTCACTAGAATGAATAGGGTTCTCAGGAAAACTACATTAATATATCTTTCCAAAAGTACAACCATGATAGACACATTTCTATATTTGAAAATGGATCTTCTTTACATCTTCAACATTGTTAGAAACATAACATATAACTTCATCAGAGGCATGTCCAAAATAACAATAGAAAGTCTCAAAGTCTAGATATCTTGTTGTAAGACTTACAGGATTGGGGACATCATGCTTGAGAATGCAAGTTCTTACAATCTGGATGTTGTACCAAAGATTGGGAGTAGCTGATAGGACAGCATTACTAGACTTCTCATAAAAGATGGAACTACATTTGTCATCCTTCACTTTCAATCTAGACTGAAGGATTTGCCTAGTAGAGAAAAGGCATATCTGTATACCAGAAACACAATATACTAGCTATAGTTTTGACATAGCAACTTTTGTAGTCTCTTTTGCAGGATCAAAGATTTTCATGTTCAATCAGAATAGTACCAGAAGTGATCCTGAATATCTTTTGTTAGATTTCTGGAATAAATCTCAAGAATCATAAATGGACAGTAAACATATATGAATACCTTGATGGTGATATTTTGGATCTATGTCTACAAATAGACCTCATTCAGAAATCCTGGATTATCTATTTCATGATTTTCTTCTATGTCTACCATTTATATTTATGGCCCAATATGTGCTTGCTGTCATGTTCCACAAATTGATAATAACCTATATAAATAGATTTCACAGGAAACATCAGTATTTCATCAGTGTTCTTATTCTGATAGGACATTACATCTTGTCTTTGCTGTATTTCATCATTCTAACACCCATCATCATGCAGAAGCTTTCTTTGGAGTACACTAGTCTACAGAAATTCAATATGCAAAGTGGCTATGTGATATACCAGTTGCAAAAAGCAAGACAAACACAATGTGAATTATACTATGGTTTCTTAAACATTGTTGGTTTTATAGTCATTAAAATAGCCACAAGTATTTGATATAACAAAAAAACATCCTGAATAAAATTTAGTATTAACCCAATCTACTTAAAGGATAGAGAAAATATATAATAAATAAAATATGAAGAAGAAACTATCTTCAAGTACACTAATTCTAACATTCAGTACAAAGCAGTTTCAAAACAAATAGGTAACTTACTATATATTGGGTCTTAGCAATATATTAACAATAATATATTGTTAAGCATAACTCTGTATAAAGACTCTAATTGTTATGATCTTAATCCTTAGGGTTGGATATAAGAACAACTCTTGTATTAGAAAAACACAAGAGAACTCGATAGAAATCCCTTTACAAACTAGTCTACCTTATATACTACTACTGATGGTTTGTGCTAACTACTGTGTACCCTACCCTAAACAACCATGTGTAGTACATGAGGTCAACATGTAGTATCCATGTTGTATGACATTACTTGTTCTAGAACCTTCTATGACTTTCTCTCAAGTCTTGTGATCAATATTGTGACCATACCATCAAATGTGACTGATATGATTGATCACTTCTAGCCCTAATCCCAGAGTTCTAAAAATAGAAAATATAAAAAATAAATCAAAAAGAAAATAAAAATGAGAAAGAAAATAATAAAAAACTAAGTCCACTTTCTGTCATCTTGATACTAATGCCTTACTAAACTGTTGTTGAGTAAAGCTATGCTGACTTGAGGTCATAAATATTTAGTGTATTCTACTTATCTAAAATTTAGCTGCTCACATTCTGGATATGGCCTGAATAGAATTCAGATGATATAAGAAATAATAGGAGCCACTAGTAGAATGAGTTAATAGTAGGAGAGATTCAAGAAAAGTACAATTGTCTGGTATGTTATGCTGTTGTTTGAGTTTGATGCAATATTATTCATGTATCAATATTTGATGTGATATCACTCATGCATCAATTTTTAATTCAGATATCTAATAAAAACTGATAGAATTCATATCTCACCTAATTTTCATCTGTTTCCAACATTATTACTACTATTGGAAAGTATTTATCATGGCTAATATATTGGTATATTTAACATCAGCCATTTATTCATTATATAAGCTAATTCTACAATATATCTATAGTAAGAAAACTAATAGATCTATAATATGAGTTGTATTATGATTTATAAAATTATATAGCACATGTATATATATAGGCATATGAATTATAATATGTGCAGAAAGTTCTGAAAAATTAAGAACAATAAAGTAAGAAATTCTATACTCTAAATAAAAAGAAACCAGTAATTCTGTCCTCCAGACCAAAAATAGATGGAAATTCTGTGCTCTAGACTAAAAGAAGCTAGTAACTCTGTGCTCCAGACTGAAAATAGATTGAAGAGAAGAATATTACATGACTATTTTGGTCTGTGTATGAAAAACTTGCTTAGGTAAGTACTACTGCTTAGTATATCATAACTAAGCAATACTATAGAGATAATTATGTAAGCTCAAACAGCTGACCCTTCTGAGATGATGCAGATCAATTTGTAAGTAAGTATGAAAGTGATTTTCCTTTCCTAAACTGTAATAGTTGCTATTATTCTTGGCTTGGGGTAGGAAAGCAGCCTAATAGAGTAATGTGTAATATGTTGTGTGCTATAAATAGTTGGTTGCTATTTTTAGATTACCAATCAATTAGTAACCAGTCATAGCCATCTTATTATAGTATATAAGAAAAATTGCTATTTTTGCTATTTTCTTAGTAATCAGCTATGCAGTAGCTTATTTGCTACTAATAGCATTATCACCTCAAATGATTGTGTTATTTTTGACATGTTTTGGCATGTATGTTAAAGGCACCTGATGAGTCTATATAAGATGAAATGATAGTTGAAAGTAATTTCCCAACTGTTATACCAACTTCATCACAACAAACCTCACTTTACTCACTTTGTTGCTCCTCCCACCCTAACCCTTCCAAAAATTTCCCTACTACTTTATAATTCAACAGTTCTCTTTCTAGATCTTCTATGATATTCTTCTTCTATACATTTGCTGACTTGCTCTGTATATAAAACAAGACTTACTATACTTGTTCCTCTACTATTGCTCCCCTCATTCTCATTCTCATATATAACCTGCAAGCTGTTAAGAACCCTGAAACCTATCTTGCTTCTCTATTGAATGTTAGTAGCTTAGCTACTTTTACATTTGACCTTATATTAGATCTAGACACTGTTCCTTTTACTTATATTGCTTGGAGTTATATCTACATTGCTATAAGCTGCTTTTGTTGTTGTCTAATAATAGTATGTAGGTCTGTGTCATAATGACTTATGGTATATAGTGGTAGTAGGTTGTTGAAAGTTAGTGGTAATAATATTGGTGGTATAGGTAATAGTAATGGTACAGTATGTAATGGTGAATAGTGAGAGGATAGAGTAGAACCAGTGTTGGTCTTGCTCTTCAATCTATATTCACTGTCTGACTCAATCCCACCTGAAATTATCTACTGATTATCCATTTACTGCCTTATTAACTACTATCCTAATTAAATTTGATAGACTATTATTCCTAAGAAGGGAATTCCTAAGCTAGACAGGATCTGAAGGATTACTATCATTTCTCTGTGTGGGTAGGTTACAAAGGGACACTGTAACACAAGACTTCTATGTAAAAAGACTATCTAACAATGTCTACATAAGGTAGTATGTCTTACTGTACTAGTAGGCTTTGGTACAACAAAACAACTAGATTTCCTCCACCTAGTTGGTACATCCCTTAAGTCTAGAGTATAGCTATTTTTCTTAACTAGAGAGTAGTGTTGCCCCCTAGTCAAGAATGATAAGAGATTAAGTAGGAAAAGGTCCTGAGCTGGGCAGTTTCAGAAAGAATATTGAATCATAAGACCTTAAAGTAGATTAAGTAAAAGAACCATGTATTAGGGTTAATACAAGAGAATTCAATAGAGAACTCTATATGAGATTGTCTACCTAATAGTTTGTACTCTACTACTTTAGCCTACTCTAAAGAACTATGTATCTGCCTTAAGGTTAATATGTGTTAGATATTATATAATATTATTTCTTCTAGAATCTTTTACTATTTTCTATTGTGATACATGATTGTGTGACTTTGTGACTGTGACATATGTATGGCACTGAATCATGTGAAACTCTAACATCAATTTCAAAATAAAAAGTAAATCAAAGAGAAAATGAAAATAAGAAAGAAAAATAAAATAAAATAAAACTAAGTCCAACTTTCATGATTCTGACACACTGCTGTTTCCAAAGACCCCATACCTGGAAGACATTCTAAGCCCTCCTAGACCCCATTGGTATTAATGGATAAAAAGAGTGTAAGATAGAAAAGATCCTAGACAGCTATTGACATTGCAAAAGGTACTAGTACTTGATCAAGTAGAATGAATTTAGCTTGGAAGAAAACTCTTGGAAGAATGCTTTGGAGGTATTTGCCTCAGATAGAGTAGCAAAGTTCTATTGTCTCAATCTATGAGCTTTATGACTTATTCAAGTAATAGACTTCCAAAACATCAAGTTTTGACCTATACTGCCTACTTTAAGTTGTAGCAATTTTCAGAAAGGGGTGGATGTAAAGAGACAACAAACTATGAACTCTGAACCTTCAACAATAAAGTTTGTGAAGTCTGAGCTCTAATACAAGATAGCAGAATTTGTTAAACTCTCTCTAGTACTACTCCTATTAAACTCCAATCTCTACTAGTATTCTCTTAAATATTGTCTCATGTTTCCAAATACTACTAGATAAGTACCTGATATTTATAGACATTATTCTAGATGTTTCCATTAGAGTGCTTGACTACCTAGATGTTATTATTTCTAGCTTTTTTTTTTTATAATCAACAATTTATAATGTGGGGCACGAGGGCAGACAATGGTAACTACTTAGTAACTAAAGTACATTGATAGGCAAACAACATGATAAATGAAAAAGAAAGGGAAAAGAAAAGAAAAGAAAGAAAAAGAAAAACAAACCTTGCTAC
>Ga0157364_1006413_pt1 | contig 12081 bp, 5 predicted proteins | sample AttsexASBM2_FD_111476 | JGI IMG/M metagenome (GOLD analysis project Ga0157364, IMG submission 111476) | Fungus gardens microbial communities from leaf cutter ant in Ribeirão Preto, State of São Paulo, Brazil - Atta sexdens ASBM2 | ecosystem: Host-associated > Fungi > Mycelium > Unclassified ...
CAATCAATAGGACACAACCGTTCTACGAAGGATAATCCATTTTACAATACTCTTATCGATCATACTTAATCCGCTCTACTGCTCCGAACTGGACTGATATCAAACATCAAAGATTCAAATGGATTACGATAATGCTATTCAAAATAAAATCAGTATCATTTTATATCAATACAATCGGTCGCACAAGCGAGATTCTAGTGAATATTAATCATAATGAAAATAATATTATATATACATAAAATTATTGAGAATCTATTATTCAAAAATAATTTTAAATTTTATTCTCAGATTGATAATATTAAAAATATAAATAAATTTTATATACATATATATATATATGTGTATATTATTATTTTTATTATTAACTTTTTTAATTAATTAAAATGCATATATTACTCTCGAATTTATAATTCCTAATAAAATAATCGAATTAAGCTTTGTTGAAAGTTTCTTTCTTTCTCTCTAATATCTACGTATTAGCCGTTTAGAATGAACTATTAGAGCCGAGATGCGTAAGGGTATTTTGACTCAGTTAATAATCTGCAAAGCGCTTTCGGAAATTCAGATAACAAACGACACCGACGCTATTCGCGTTGAACTCACGAGTACAAATAAAGGTGACTGAATTATAGATGGTCGACGGTATTAGCCGTTCGACCTCCGAATGCTCGTGCAGTAAATTGAAACGTTATACCGCTCGGAGGCGCGACTTTAATCCGCGCCAGCTCGTCGCTGATTAATGCCATCAAATCGAATCATCCGGCTGTAGCTGCATCTTGAGGCTACACGCCAAGGCTCTCTTCCTGCAGTCCTTCCAGCGAGAGATGATTGCCTCTCCTTGCATGTACACGGTATCAGCGCTCTTCTTTCATCTTCGTCCCGCGGGCCCGTGGGAGCGGTATTACCCGACCGCTTCTTAGTTTGTGTGCATGCACGCAACTCACATATAACATGCTGAACTGAAATCTATGAATATCTAGCATAAAGGGTCGGCGAATATCGTGATGTTTTCACATTTCATTTTGGAATGACTAATAAATGTCAGCGGGTGTTTCTGACATTTCTGCTAATTGGAAGAGTTTGATTGATGTGTATTATTATTCGTATTCAATTATATAATAAAGTATACGAAATAAAGAATATTGGAATAATTTCTAGCTTGGAAATTATTTTAGGTGTTAGTCTTTATTTTAGATTGACAATGGAAAGCTAATGTGTTATTTGTTATTTTTAAGAATGTGTTTAAGAATCCTGTAAGGAGATGTTTTTTGAGATAAGAGAATGGCCTCTATTTACAAGCCAACGTGTATAAATGTTCACGACGATGAGCAATGCATTTCGGTGCAATCCTTAGACATCGCATGCATTGCTCATCATCGTGGACACTTATACGCGTTGGCTTGTAAATAGGGACCAATATTCGCGCAATAGCGAGATTGCACAAATATATTTCGCAACTTGCGTCACCATAGCGCCGTCTGCTTTTGCCGGTTGTACGACGTTATATTAAAGAGAAACGAACGAAACAAGTTTATGGTATGAGAGGTAGTAGGAGTCGTGCGAAGGAGTATCCGACCAAGCAGATTGCGATATACAAATATTATGCCAAGCGCAATGGAAGAAAATAGCTTTCGTTTGAAAATGACTGCCGTACTGGACTAGAGTCAAATAATCGTGACAATTGCATGAGACGATGATTACTTAACCAAAGCCTTACGTGGAAACGTGCCGAGATATCGCGACACCCACGTCGAGCGAAAATAGATTTACCTAACGATGTTCGAGAGTGTGTGAAGCCTCGAGTGAACTTGACTAATATCTATTAGAGAGATAGAGAATGAGAGAGACAGAGAGAAAGAGAAAGAAAACTAGGAAGAATCGTTAACTCGAGAGAGCTGCGTAAACACTTACGCGGATGAATAACTTTTAAGACTATCGGAAAATAAGTGCAGTATCGTGTACCTTCGTAATATCTCAGAAGATAATGTATACGGCCTATCGTAATTTCGTACCGGAAAACGTTACTTCACCGTTATTTTCGTAAAATAAGTTGGCGATTTCTTTTTTTTTATGCAATAAATAGAACTGTTTGTATGCGACTTGCACTTGCAGTTAATTTTACTCAGACTCGGAATATGTGGAATTAAATATTTGGAAACGCCATATTGAAGTTTTGCGATGGTTATGCTAAATTATACGATTGAATTCGATATAACTTTGATAAATTCAATTTTCCGTACTACAAATATAGAAAAATGTGTCTTACGTCAATCGTCACGTTTCCATTGCCGCGGATAAATACAGAGAGATCATTTTTGCGTGCCTATATCACTGAAAATTCTGAAACTCGAATGTATACTGTTTCAATCGTAGCTATAAAACTGTGTGATGTAATTGTGAAAAAAATATTTGCAACTGGTTATATTACTAAAAGATCTTGTTTTACAAATTACAAAATTTGGTTGTATTTACATTTTCGTTAAATTTTTTAATAAAAAATTAATTCGTTCTTTTCATATTTTATCATCGTTCAATACTATTTACAAGTCCGCTTTTGAAATATATAGAGGGAAAAATTCGGATGTAAATACAGATCATACGGTATTATTCATAAAACAATAATGCACATTTCATTGCAACTAATATCTCATCGTGTCGTGACCGGTGGAGCAGACAAACGAAAGGAGACAGGAATGACGGAGACGGGGACAGAAGGAGAGGGGAAATCCGCGACGTGGAAACGTCGATACAGATTTCCGTGGAACTTGATCCCAGTATTACGGCATTTATTCCACTTGTCTCTCAAATCAGTCACGACGATCTTCACGATCTTTCGTAGGTGCATAAATCACGCAGAGAATACCTAACCCGCGGCAGTTCCGCCTCGTGGCGACCTTTTTCGATCGAGCACGGGTCTCGTTTGCGGAATTTATTGTCTTACATCATACGAAAGCGTGTATGTATGCGTGTCTGTCTGCCTGTTAATGCTGAAAAGTATCCTACCCCCGCGGTTTTTCCGTCGTGTCGTCGTCGATGTGATCCGACACCGTCACGAAATTGTCGATCGTCGATGTCGTTAAATTGATGTTCTATTAAAATTCCGATATATCTGCGAGAGTGCGGACGCACCGCGCCGCTGTCTTGCCGTAAAGGCGCGAGGTTAAACGATGGACAGGGCGATAAGGCTAATGAGCTGTAACGATCCTTTCCCCGCTTTATCCTCCCTCACCGATTCCCCGCAGATTAACCTTTATCCATGCGCGATTTTCAAAGACCTTGTTAAACGCCGACTTTCTCCGCGAGAGAAACTTGCCTAATTTCTTAGTGCCCGAGGATTGGACGAGCGTCCAATCGCGTTTATGGGCGAACATACGGATAATTGTTGCGCATAACCCAGGGTTCTATTGGTTACCCTTTATCTGGCTGTCTTAATAGCGGTTTAATAGTTGTTGAGAATTAGATAAAAGTCCCGCGCACGGCGATGAATTTTTGTATGCGTTCTGCTACATAATTTATATTTGCAGAATATAGCTACGACATAATTAATTGGATAATGTTTAGCGACGTAGATTATTATTAAATCCTCGTAATTTGCACTGTTAGAAATGTAATCACGAGCTTCCTTTACATGTAAATGAAGCTCGTAGTTATGAACGAAATTAAAAATAATGAATGATTTAACTAAAAATTAAGTTACAGTAGTTACTTAAATGTAATGAACGTATACATTAAATTTATGAAATTTAATGTACTTTTAATAAAATTTTATGAATAAATTTCATAAATTTTCATGAAAAATACATTAAATTGTATTGTCATGAAATTAATAAATTGTGTAACTTAAAAGTTAATGAAATTTAAGAACATTTCTAACAGTGTTATTTTTGTGTCAACAAAACCAGACATCTGAGACAGGACTAAATGACTTCGTCTGTGTGTGTGCGTGTGTGTGTGTGTGCGCGTGTGTGTGTGTGTGTGTGTGTGTGTGTGTGTCTATTACATTAAAAGATTAAAAGACAAGTTTATCTACATTTTCAAGGCTATCGTAAAGCTTGAACAGCAATTTAATAATACGAAGGCAGCATGTGATAATTAATGGACATTTCATTAGCATATTAATCCTTTATATAACTGTTTGTGTAATTTGAGGAATTTTGGATCGACGTCTTGCGAGTCGAAATAATAGAAGTAATCGCAATCTTCCTGTGTTTTATCCCTCCGCATCTCTCTCGCTCAATGCTATAAAATAAAATTCTAGCGGCAACGTATTCGCCTATTTATCTCACTTGCGATCGACTTACACGCGCCCAGAATGCACTCACATAATGTGATTATGCTAATAGCCAACGGTCGAAGGAAAGTGATATTGGAATATCCCCACGTCACACTACGATCGACAATAATTATTGGAAATGACTCATCAATCTCACTCAGTCTTAAAAGGCGTCTCGTACATCACTATCAGAAACGGATTTCTGCCGCTTTCAGACATTTTAGCACCCATTTTATTGTTGCGACGATGCATAAATTATTACGCGTAATAATTATTTTAATACAATAGAATACACGGAAAGGACGGTTTTGCCAAAGTATCTAAAAATTTTGCTAGATGCAGATCTGAAAATAATTTTGTTAGATCATCAAAATAACTATGTAGGATACTCAGACTAGTTGCTAGAGTGTCAAAAATTCTTTGCAGAATTGCTCGTCATGTTTGAAATTACTACGTAATTATTTTGATGGTTCAATAAAATTATTTTCAAATGTCTAGCTAAATTTTTAGTTACTTCAGTGAGATCGTTCCTTTTGCGTATAAAATTGTTTTCCTTTCCCTATATAAAACTATAATATTATTATATAATATTAATTATAATTATAATAATGTTAATTATATAATATTATCTGTATCTATGATAAATCATCAGACTAATCAAATTTGACAGTTTATTATAATATTTAAAGATACTCTTTATAGAAAAGTTTATATTGCGATTTTAACAGCTTAGATCTTATCTAATAAGATGTATCTTATTAGATACATCTTATTTTTTATGAAGCAATCATAAATATATTTCAAAAATATATTTCATTCACTAAAAAATATCTTAAATTCGCTTCTGATTGCTGCTAGTTTTAATTTTTTTTTTTAGCGAAGAATAGTTTTGTTAAAGTATTTAAAAGTTTAGCTAGATACAGATCTGAAAATAATTTTGTTGGACCATCAAAATAATTATATATACGCTGAAAAATATATACTAAATTTTAATAAATTATTTGTTTGAGTAATGCTAACTAAATATATTTATTAAATATAAAGATATATTTATTCGTCCGTACGACGTCCGTAATTTCATTTAATTATTATCATTTTTTTTCATTGAATAAATATTTATTTATTGTAAGTAATAAAGTAAATGTTTAGCACTATTTAAATAAATAAATATTTATCAAAATTTAGAATTTTTCTCAATGTAGAACACTTTAGCCTGTTCTACAATGTACTTTTTGTTTCCCATTTCTTGCCTTTTGTTATTTTTACATTTCTTATCTTTTTGCTTCTTATCTGGTTTTTTGTTTTATATCGCACAAGATAAAAGTTAACGAATTTCGAAAGAAATATACGTAGCAAAAAATACAATTATTGATAAAACGGTTGCAAAGAAGAAAAAAGCAAAAAATAAAAAATAAGAAATAGAAAACAAAGAGCACATGTAGAATAGACTTAAAACTGATTGAAAGAACATTAAAAGAACATCATTTATCATGAGATTATCATTTGAGATTCATACATAATTATTCCAATGATTCAACAAAATTATTTTTAGGAGTCTGTATCTATAGTTAAATTTTTAAATACTTTAACAAAATCATTTTCTCCGTCTTCGTTTATATATTAAATGCGATTAAAAAATTAATGCGAAATAATCTACATTCCTATAAAGTGATAAAATTTATTAGATAGATTAATGTTTTGGTAGATTAACCAAACATATTCCAAACGGAAGTTAGATATGATGATATCTGTTGCGTTGCTCTAGAGGCCGTATACGCGAGGTATTCCCCACGAAAATCATAACAGCGAATCGTGGTAATTACTTTACGTCGTCGGTAACCACGGGGCTGTTACGTTTCCGTAAACTACAATTACTGCTAACTCAACAATGGATACAGCAAGATTTAGTCGAACCGCTGTTTTTGTTGCGCAGCGGACCATCAACTCAGCAATTACTACGCGCTTGGGTATATACTTTTTGAAAACAACCATCTGCTTAGTGAAAGTAGACGTGCAATCCTACCAATTTCTTCATGTCACTTTTGCATCGCAAACGTCCGGCAGGCCATAATTTGTGCAACATGTATCTATATACGTGACACGAAGAAACATGAAGATAAGATGTCCAAGCGGACGATAGTCGACATAGTCGCCATTTAAATATTACAGGGTATAGTTTATCGGGCCACTTATTATTATTGATAACAACTCGTTGTTAACGTCTCGCCGTGCGTAACCGACGCAGCCGTGAGTAGAAAACGAGGCGTAGAGTTTCAATATTTGCGTAAGTATATTTTACAATATACATATACACAGGGACCGCCTCACGCGGCGCGTTTACTCGAACGTAACTCGAAGGCGCGTACCTTTTTCTCGCCCTGTTATGCGCCGCACGCTCGAAATCACTTCACATCTTTTAACGTACCGCGAGCGAATTTATGCGCGCATCCACTTTGGCGCCTACGTGCAGACGAGTACACGGCGGACAGAAATACGAATATGTATTCAAGAAATCTCAGGTAGTTTCCGTTGCAATCCGCACGCAGATGGGTATTACTTTGTTGTAAAATTTAAACGATACTTGAATAATATGGATAATTATATATAAGAATTTTAAACACGATCGTATACGTGAATACATCAAATAATAAAGAAAGCCAAGATCGGTCAAATTTTGGAAAAATTAGAAAAGAAAAAAAATCTCAGTGATCGAGCTGGCTAAGACACTCTCCTCGGAAAGTTGAGAGATCTCAGGTTCGAATCCTGGTTGAGGTAATATTTTTCCCAACAAATTTCTTACTTACTTTCTTTCTTTCTTTCTAATTTAATTTAGGGGGGATTATTAGCGTTTCAGAATGATTGTGTTGAAACCGAATGTTGTAGGCTCGCAATTATATCTGAAATAAATTGATTTAATAAAAGAATATATAATGTATTATTTGTAACATCCAAAATTTGACCGAGCTTGGCTTTCTTTATTATTTAATATGGATAAAGTCTGTAGGACATTAATAATTCGTGAATGATAAACATGAATAAACATGAAGATAAACGTGAATGATACTTGAATTAACGTGAGACATATAAATGCTAATTAACACTGAAGTCATAATTTTTAAAAAATTTAAATACGATGATATATTTGCATCAATAAAACTCTAGTAAAATGTTCCTGTCTCAATTACGTTTTCAATATTGTTTTATATTACTTATTATAATATATATTTTATGATCTAACTTAATAAAGATGTATTGTAACATTTTGAAATTGTCGTATATTTTGTTTGTTTTTATTTTTAAGGATAGAATGGATATATAATAATTAATTTTGTATTAATGAAATAAAGCCAATCGTACCTGACATAACATTTTGAAATTATCTTTATGTTCTCTTTAAATTGTCGATAAAATGAAATTGTCATATATTTCCATTGTGTCGAACTTCGAAAATGAACACGATAACACGCAACTTCAATAAACATTGTCATATTTTCCACTGCAAACAGCAAACACGTTTTAAGACAAGATAAACCTCGTTATAACATGAACAATACTCAGGATAAAATGAGTATGAGGATATTTTTCGAAAGCCTAAGAATCCACTGTCCACGGATTCACGGATATAATCTTTTTCACGCCTATCGGCAAAGTTCCTTCTCGAATCGACGATGTTACCACGGGAAGAGAAGCGCAAAGTATATGGTACGGTTTACCGAGTGATATCACGAAACCTGCGTAAAGCAACTTTTATAACTGTGATACAAGGATTAAAGCTGCAGTCCGACTCACGCGTTAATATCGTTCATTAAAAAATTCCTGAATAAGCATGTAATTTTTAGCCTTACAAACTAGAATAATCCCTTAATATTAGCTGCTGTTACCATAGCTAATTGAACACACCTTTTGAAACAAGCAATCTCTTTTGAAAGACAATGATAAATGAGATCTCTTTATCGAGCTGTATATTATTGCTAAAGAATAACGTATCATGTGCGATTGCGAATTTATTATTAATGCATCGCGTTTGAAAAGAAAACAAACTAAGGCTGGAGATCGTAACGATCGGCAGATCTCAGAATTAAGTATCGGCATTAATTGTGCTCCAATGTTAGCTACTTGCGATAGTACTATCTGATATCATAAATCGGGCTGATATAAAATTATTTTTCATATAGCATTTACATAATTATTAATAATGCATATATCTTATTCTGCGATATCAGTTATATTTCTTTAGATATACGTATACACGTACGAAGTCGAGATTAATTAAATTAATCGTTTATTGCGAGATCAGGATATACTCACTTAGATATTTTTCTTATTAAGCTGTATATATAAATTGGAGATATCTTCAAAATTCATTACAATCTATAATAATTACTTAAGTCTTACTTAAATCTTACTTCTCATATTTTAATTGTTGCAATCCATAAAATTATAGATTTACAATTTTTTCCTTGTTAAATTAAATTATTCTTCTTCTCTCGTATAATAGAAATATAAATGTAAAAGAAGTCTTTTAAATAATCGTAAAACTTGCTTTGTGAATATTTTTTGAAATTGTTATTATTGTTAATTATATATATAAGTATTGCTCTGTTATTATTAGTACTATATTCAATCCATTAAGTCATTTTTTATCGTCTGCCTCACATCAAACATGTTACAAATTATGTCAAAGCCTTTTTAATTTTTCTAGTACAAGAAAAGAGGTATTTGAACTACATCGTCCATCACTTTTATCGGAATGTGGAATATTTTCCATAAAGGCCCGAGATGGGAAACCTGTCGTGCGCTTTTCTGTGCACGAAGATGAGAGTGGCGGGCATCGTAAATCGCGATGGCTGCTTCTAGGTGAATGGGGTATATGACAGCATTGGTAGGAGAATGGCGCAAGGGAAAGTCATGACAGAAAACAATCTTGATGGCATAAGCCACTTGCATTCAATCTTCCGTTAGCCAAGGAACTTTGTTTTTCGAATGAAATAATTTTCTTACAAAAGATTGCTTCTACTTGTAAAAATTAACTATTAATTCATAGATTTATTAGTTCTACTCAAGCAATATTAGCAATACTCGAATCTTTTTATAAGATTGTAACTCCAATATTATTGGTCAGAAGAATACTCAGTCTTATTATATACATACATACAATATACAGTACACATATACATAGATATTACATATTTATAATATTATCTAATTAATCGCAACTCTGTAAGTATATGCATTGAGACTTACAATTCGTTGATGAAGATGCAATAGATGAAGTTCTCTTTAGTATCTGAAATCATAATTAATATTAGCAATTAGTGACTTGTGTCTAAATTACAATATAATATATTGCTCATTTGCTATGACAACATAAATTAAAAATTATCATTTTTTGCTTGTTGACAAAAATGTAAAGTGAAAATATAAAGAAGAAAAGAAAAAAAACATGTTCCAAAATTAAAAGAACATATTTTTATTTCTCAATTAGGTTGAATCAAAATTGCATGACTTATGTCTATCAACAAATATATACACAGTTGGCAATCGAAAATGACTATAATTATAGTTATTATTATCATAAAAATGATTGAAATTGCTATAATTTATAGTCTTTTTTGAGATAGCCATTTTTATAGTAATAATAACTATAATTACAATAATTTTCGGTTGCCAATCATATATATTTGTTGATAAAGTTATAATTATTATTAACATTGTAGCAATATATATATAACATATATAATTATATGTAGTAACGTATGTAATCATATGTACAAATATCAAAAATTTTTTAGTGAGACACTTGTTTCTTCTTGAAAATTTTACTCATTATAAATACGTAATGATCGAAGTAACGAATGATTCCCTTGTACAGAAATTCTCATGCCGATACTCCCAATGAGTCTTACAAATATGGTAATCGGTCAAATCGAGAGCGATAAATCAGCCCGCGACAAATAGGAACATTCTTATGGCGATACTTTCTTTATGTTAATTCTCCAAGTAATTCGCCGTGATCTGCCGTTCTTTACTGACAGAAAGTGGTCGTAGACAAAACTCACTATGGGGCAATATTGAGACAAGACGATAGGAGGTGACGTGGGAGAACGGGTATAGAAGAATGCGTAATTGTTTTGAAAGAGATCGAGCTTCGTTGTCGTCATCGCCGCCGCCGCCGCCGCCGCCGCCACCACCACCACCACCACCACCACCATCATCACCACCACCACCACCACCACCACCGCCGTCATCATCGTCTTTCGTGTGGGATGTGTGAAAGGCGGCCCAACCTGCTGACGCCGAGTACAAACGACGAGGACAGGTTTCGTTTCTTTCGCCGTCCACATATCCGCCATTCCGACCTCTCTTTTAACGCGATCTCGGCGCATGTACGAACGTAGAAGTTGCCGGTCCATAATGGACGACTGAACGAGCAATACACATAATTTTCAATTTATCTCGAAGCTAAAGCCAACGATGATTAATCAGTAAATATACGTACTGGAAAATAGAACGATAGGTATACCTGACAGAAAAAATCTTGTTTAATACATAGAAAAACTGAAATTTTCTATGAAACATACGATTTATAGAAAAAGGCAATGATTATTTATTTTACCTTCTAATGAAATAATTCAAGCTTTTGCATTTTTTGTTATTATAAATGTATAATAAAACGGATTTTTCTTATTAAAGTTAAAGTATTCCAGTGAAAATTTCATTCTTGGAAACCTTATAAAATCCTTCACGTTCACACATGAAGACGGAAATAGATAGATTTTCTCATTCATAATTCTTTTACATTCTTCTTTTGAGATGCGAGAAAATTGAGAAATCTTTCGTCAAATTACATTCAGTTTCACCGAAATCGCAGAGATATTCTAGAAGGAATTTTTTACGATGCAAACATATCCTCCGTCATTGTATTCACTACGTCACGTCGCATCATTCGAAATTTTGAAACAAGATGTATCCATTTGCGAGAGGCAGTCGAGTGGAGGCATCAACAATAGGGATTATCAGCATTGGCTGAGTCGACTTCACGTTGATATTGGTCTCTCGAGCCCCGACATATTGTAATCACGCGGATATATTGTGCTCGTGCAATGCACGCTCGTCTCCCAGCATCTCTCTCCTCGTGCTACACTTTCCACCAACCCACTCGGGCATCCTCTTTCGGTCTCTTTCTTCGCGTTCGTCCATTTCCCCCAGCCTCTATTCTCGGCACGATCAATGCTCTCCTATCCTCTATCGATAACTCGATAATATTACACGCGAAAACCGCTTCCGACGTGCTCGCCCAGTCAGCGAGCCACTTGTGCGAGCAAATAACCAGTTATCGGAAAACCGATTTTATTTTCGAGAAGGAGCGGTGGTCCTAATTTTTTTTTCTTCTTCATGCTACTCGAATCTCCTCCTCGTTTCATCTCTCGCTCCTTCTTTCTCTATTTTTTTCTTTTAGTTTTCCTGTACAGCGTACAGCGGAGGACAAAGATTAGCGCGATTAAGGTTGAACAATGCAATTCTCTTTCTAAAAGCAAAATTGCATGATGTCTTTTTTGCTAATTCTTTCATTTCATAGCCATTCCCGAATACAGAGAAATAAAAATTATTTGTATATTTTCTTAACTATAAACAATTTCGCGCAATATAGTTTACATCTTTTTAGTATTTCTGTAATTAAAATTAAATTTTTGTAGTAATTTCTATAAAAATTATTATGTATGTTTAAGATTATATACGTTAAAAAAAAAGATGTAGCAGCAGTATTATTTTAATTGAAACTTCTTGTTGATTTAACAGCAATATTA
>Ga0157364_1006414_pt1 | contig 12080 bp, 4 predicted proteins | sample AttsexASBM2_FD_111476 | JGI IMG/M metagenome (GOLD analysis project Ga0157364, IMG submission 111476) | Fungus gardens microbial communities from leaf cutter ant in Ribeirão Preto, State of São Paulo, Brazil - Atta sexdens ASBM2 | ecosystem: Host-associated > Fungi > Mycelium > Unclassified ...
CTCTCTCTCTCTCTCTCTCTTTTTCTTTGTTTTATTCAAATGCTATCTTTTTATGTAGACAATAGAAAATACAAACTTGCTTGAACGTTTTTCGTGCGCTTGTACCAAAACTCGGTGCAAAATGCAGATCTATATTCCGCTGCAACGAAAAATCCGGCGAAAAAGAATTTGGTTGAATGGAATCGAATATCTAGGCCTTTCTCAATGGAGACACTCGAAGATCTTTTTCGACGCCACCATCGCTACCGCCCTCCTTCGATAGTCGATGGACTCAGACAACCATCTATTCGCGGGCGTCTCATACCATCAGCATCTCGGGCCCAACCCATTTCCCATTCCTTGAGAGCCGCCCTGCACATTTCCCAGACGTGTCTCCAGTGCCGGCAGTCAAATGCCAATACGGCACTTATCCTCGAACTAAAGCTTCCCTCGTTCGCCAACACCGAGCTGCTACCACCACGCGTCCTTCCTATCCTCAACCACCACCCCGGTGCGAGGGCTTTTAAACTATTATAGGAAATGACGCATCGTGGGTCGTGCCAAGGAATTCTCCAGCCATATATTCACAATGTATGTCTTCGAGAGCGTTTCAACGTCGTTTATGGAGATGGATGCGTCACGACAGAGCTGAGAAAAGCGAGTGATGTTGCGTGTAAATTTATTTAGATCATAAAATTTCAAATTATCCCGTTTAAGAGTTATCTAATAAAACGCAAGTATCGGTACTTATGTTTGCGGGCTCGATGCTTTTGCTTATAGTGATGTATCAATGAATGTTTTTTTTTAATATCCATTAGAAATTTAATTACATGATATCGCGTAAATATCACGTTATTGCCAATCTGTATGATAGAAAAATCATTCTTTTGTAAAATTAATTATATAATGAAGGAGTATCCGTCTATGAGATAACTATCGGGTAAACTGATCGATGTTTGTCTGTTGGTGTTTGTCAGACTATGTTAAAGCTGATTGAAATGAGGGTGAGTCCACGATGATGTTTTACTAGTGTCTTGTCTAGGATGGGTGCGGTCAATGCCAACAAAGCGACATCCCAATGAGACCACCGATTGTTTCAAAGGGTGATGAGTTTATTCTGTAAAGGATCGGTCGATTTCTCTTATATTGCAAATTGGACATTAAATTTGAAATTTGGAAATTTATTTCGTATTAAAATTTATATGGAATTAAAATGTAAGTGAAATTAAAATTTGAAGAATTTTAATTTCATATATATTTAAAACTGAAATTCTGTATTTTCATAATTTTTTTTGTGAATACTAAGTTTAGATTAGATTAAAATTTTTTCTTAATAAAAGAGACACAAAAATTCCAGGGAAGAGTACTTCTTAATAAATTCCACTGAAACTTAAGGGAAGCACGTAAATGTTTCTCTGGTCCGAGACATTTCCGTTTAGGAAGTGGGTGCTAGAGATTTAGTTTCCACTACACGAGAAAGAGAAAAGGATTTTTAAGTACTTGTTCACTGTAAGACTCATGAGTCATTGGTGGAAACCGCAGGAAAGTGGAAATCGACATTGTAAAATCAGAGTATTTTCTTTTTAACTGAAATAGCTAGTATTAAATTTGCCTCGATATTTTAATGCATGTTTAAATATATTTATATAATATTATCTAGCAAAATTTGATATCTTGATACTTGAATCATAATTCGGAAACTTAAATCATAATTCGGAAAAATGCAAACAACCTCAATCTTTTAATTTTTTTTTGAATAAAAAATTAATTATAAATGAAAAATAAAACGTAAATATATTTTATTATCTGAGAGAAGATGTGTAATATTTTTATATCAGTTTAAATATTTCTTGGTAGGTACATTAAAAATTTTCTTAATTTCTATTATTCGATCTTTTTTTTTACTGTTTAACGGTTTAATTTTTCAATATCGCTCGTTTTCTTTCGAACACTTGCGATCGCTCAAGCGGGACATCGCTTCGACGATCCACATTCCCTTCGTCCCCTGACGCGCGTTTCCTTGCTCGCGATTCGGTTCTCGTTGCGTCGACTCTCATAGAAATCCTGCACACGTATCGGGCACGTATCCAGCCGGAATAATCGAGCGGGCGATTCCGTTCAGAAACGATCAGCGCAAGCAGAAGGTCCTCTTGACTCGAAACATGATTTCAAGGCGGGCAACAGTTTGTCGTGCAGTTCGCCGGGGACTGCCGCTTTACGCGAGAGTGCTCTCGGAAACTATCCATCGATTTGTAACTCGACGTATGTCCGTCATGCTGAGCGCGTGCAATCGAAGAATTTCAAGAAGGCTTCATTTTATACTGATTGTTGACATAAAATGTCGCGCACCAATTTATGCACAATAGTTTATTGGAACTAAGGATGGTTGTATTGCAAGCAAAAGATTTACAAATATAAGAAGTATTTTTCAAATATATAATTTTTTATATGTCACTTTCTACTTCGGGAGATTTGAAGAATTAATATCGTAATTTAATTTTTGATTATCTGTTAATGTGAACTATGAATGTAGAATAGTCCTGTTTTTACATTTTGTCTTTACATTGTATCTTCACAAGCTGACTTATAATGTAAATGAAACATAAGCAACCTGAGATATAACTTCAGAAAGAAAACAAAATTCGGTTCCGGCGCGATGGATTTTCTATCGGGCTTTTCGCCATCGACAAGTTAGCTGGTTTCCCGATTATCCCTAGAGAAATACGGGAGCAAGATACCGAGAGCAATTCTTGGATTGTTTACTTGAAAATTGTTGAAATTAAAGCAACGATATTCTTCTGCCTTATAATGGTACCTGACGAGTTTTGTCGCTATCCCGATGTTTTTCTTCCTCTAGACGGAATGAATTACCCTGGAGAACATTCGGGATATGCTTCCAAGATGTCTTTTGTAACTTTTTCAACTCCTATACAAGTGCAGATTAAAAGTAGTCTTGTTTCGAAACAATCTCGCGGGTATATAAGATATTTTGCAATTTATCAGAACGCACGTAATTTTATTTTGCTAGAATCCAATCTAGGTCAAATTTTAATATCAAAATATATTTCACAGATTTTATATATGGCAAACAAAAATAGTATCACTGATGTCAAAAGAAATAATTTTATATTAAAAAAATGATAAGAAGAAAATAAAGAAATTAGCTTTCTTTTACTGCATTGATCTGTAATTTATTGAGCTCCACAATTTATTGTTTTCAATTTGTTAAAAATATTAAATCTTTATAAAAATCGAAGAGTCGTTTGCATGTTCTTATAGATGATTTGACTTCATATATGAATAATTATATACATATATTATGATTAGTAATATTTGGATTATTTTTTTGATACAAACGGGATCGCCTGTTCGATGTTGGAGAGCGATCTAACCTTTTTTCATAAAGAGTGCTAATTCTTATGATAATAGAGAAGGATATTATGGTTGTCGCAGAGATGCGTATATCGGTGTCGTTATAAATCAGTTACAGTCGCACCCATGGCTTATCAGTCACGCCATATTCATACTGGCTCGTTCTAAGCCGGTGGCTTCGACTGCCCTGTTGGTATCCGCCCGCATGGTATCCGGCGTAACACGAATTACTAAAATGCCAGAGCATACGACAAAGGCCTCGTTCCACAAGTATCACACGGGAAGAAGTGAAATATTATTCTGAAGAAACTGAACTATGAGAACCTGCGCGTGAAATTATGTTAACTGTTTTCTTTGTACGATCATTGATAAAATTGTTTTGCAGTCAAATTTAATTCATTAAAGGATAGTCATTAGGAATTATTAACATAAACAAGTAGCTTGATAACAGATAATGAATATTGTAGTAGAATAATGGATTATTTTAATTTTAATGTCTTTACATGACGTTCTTTGTTAAGAACACTTTACAAAGTTATTCTACGTTAATCGTACACTGAAAGAAAATATATATTAAAGTTTAATAAATTATTTGTTTGAACAGTACCGACTAAATATTTACTAAATCTAAAGATATATTTAGCCCAGACCATTAATTTGATTTAACAATCATTTTTGTTTTGCAAATAAATAAATATTTATTTACTGTAAGTAAATGTTTAGTTGGCATTAATTCAAATAAGTATTTATTAAAATTTGAACTTTTTTATGTATTAATTTCGTCATAAAGTATTAGAGATTAAGTAAATCGTTGCTTTTAAGCATAAAAAAATTGAAAAGTTTTTGGTAACATATTTTTATATATCTACTTCCATTAGATCAATACTTTTGTTATAAATTGGATGCGTACAACCGTATTAGCTCCATAGAGATTAACATGGATTTGACGGTAATACTCAATAATCGTCTAATCACGGGTCGAAATATCCTGTCGTCTGCATAAATTACAGGCACGTCGAGTACAGTGCCGATAAATAATGCATTCTATAAGCGCATCCCTGCCGCGCAGCGCGTGCAATTTCCTGCGACTTTCCTCGATCAATGTTTCATGCGCGACATAACCATGGCCGCTATCCATGACTTCCCTGGCAATAGAGATCATCGATCTCTCCATGTTTCTGCCTTCTCTCCTCCATCCTTCCATCCATTCGCCTGTGATGCATTTAAGCGTACATGTAAACGCACGTGCGTTTAAATCCCCCCGAACGACCGAGACCCGGTTGCATTGTCTTACCTCCGGCTGACCCTCGCGGGGTCATAGATCACAGGCTTCCTGGAGTAGCCCATGATATAAATCATCAGTCGCGCCGGTTAGCCTTAGCGAATTTATCGTCCGCATCCGAGGCACTTAATTTATCAACGAGACAACGAACGATACGCAGCGAAGCGGCGCGACTTGCGAACATGTTTTTTCGTACGCTTATATTATACTTTGCGCGTTGCTTAAAAAGTGCGTGAGCAAATAAACAGACGGTACTGCAAAATTCTATGTAGAATTTCGTTCCTCCGCGTAGTTCATAGCGATTTATTCTATAGTTATAAATTTATTGCATGCAGAGAGGAGACAGTAAGAGGAGACAGAATATCTAATATTAAAATCTTTTATGGCTGATTCATCCTTGCTTTTCTTCCTTTATATTTCTCGATTTGCATGTGTGGGGAAGGAAAGACACATTTCACGTTCACTTCGATACATGGATACTGGTAAACCTACGTTTAGTAGATAGCGCAGAATGAGGACTCCCCGAGGACGACTGCGGACAGGAGAAAGGGGAAGCATACAGAAATTGAAATTCAAAGTTACGGCCGTAACCCTGGAAAGCCTTGTCCGTATGCATGTCTCTCAACCAAATGCAACACTCATATGCTGCTCTGTTCGGGGAAAATGAAATCCGGTTGGAGTTGCTATTGAACGCAATAAAAAAGCTCGTAACGAAAAGAGGTCATGCATATAGGCTCTACCCTTTGTCCATGTTTCCCACACGAGAATATTATCAATGGAAACAATTCGCTTATCGCTGACATATAAAATTTTATTATTAATATTATTTTGCTTCCATAAAATTTTATTATTTACAACAATGTATATTCTTCTAAAATCTATTATTTTACGAAACTGAAAGCGCCAGTAGTCTAGGAAATTATCGAGATAAAAATAAGAAACGTTTAAATAAGGATAAATTAATAAAAATTTCAGAAATAAACTCGATAAGCTTGAATCAATGTAATATGAAATTTACAATGAACTTTTTATTTATAAAGAGTGATTTTTCCAAAGAATAATAGTAAAATAATTTTATTATTTATAAGTATAGCGAAAGAGAAATGTTGCTGTATACATGTAATCACGTCTAATCTATTTTTAGTGACTCTTTTTGAACACTGATAAATCCGTCCTCTTATTTGTGCGCTTTCCTTCGCATCAGATTAGACACTGTTATATAGAGCTCTTTGAAAGCGATCGGGGAAAAGGATCGGTCTTCTCTATCCCTTTACCTCTATACTCCTTTTATCGACTTCATCTAACCCGCTCGACTCGCCATAGAGTCAATTAGTTAATGGCCTGCGGACATTCACGTAATCTGTGCCATGGTAAATGAAAATACTGTCGCTATGGTTTCACCCGTTGATTATTCTGTTGGAAAAAATCATAAACGAAAGAAAACCGTGGAAATTTTAAATTAAGAAACAATGCACTTTTGTGCAGATGAATCAATTGATTTGAACGCTCTTTTTATTACAAACGGTATACAAACAATATGAGAAAAAAAACTAATCGAGCCGATTTCTCGTTAATATACTTCTTTTTCCACGGGATCACGTGCATTCTGACCACGATGATGTCAATTAGTTAATGGCGAGCCCCATGCTTAGGTAAGCGCGGCTTACGTAAAATCGCGGCAATAGAAAAGCGCATCGCGAGTGTCGTGCCGGTCCATTAAGCATATTGCGCAGCCCTACTTCGAAAGTCCTAAAAAGTGAAAAAAAACGACGGCAGAAGGGGATGATGAAAATAATAGCGGGAGCACATGTAGGGCCGCGCTGTGCCGAGCGAGCGGCACTTATATTAAAGCTCTTTTTAGCCACATTATGTTGCCGCGCGTACTGTCACCTTTCCCGTAAATGGATTTCTAACTTGAATTTTTATCGCGAAGAGCGTTACAGATATAAAAAATAGATAGCAGAAATACGAAGAGTATGGCTATATTCTTATACATTGTTACGTAAAATTGATTTGATTTATTACATATTTAATTTTGTTTATATATTAAAATAAAAATAAAAGTAGTTTTGTGACTCCAAGAATGAATCAAATACAAGTAAAATACCTACATAAGTTTTGCGGTTGTTGGTACGGTTGATGCGTAAATAATAATTCATAAAGCGATAAAATATTATTAGCAAACAGTTGGAATGTACTTACGAAATTAACTGCAAACGTTTCGACTTTGGATTTGAGTTCTTCTGAATGCGGAAGTTAATTTCAAACCAATTTATACTTTGTACTTCCGCATTAAGGAGAAATATCATCTTATAAATATATTATTTAAGGCTCATCTAGGTATTTTATTTGTATTTTATTTAAATATATTTTTAGTTGCATATTGTTTGATTTCTATTGCAGCATTAGAATTTTCGCATAATTTATATTTTATTTACATACAAAATGAAAGTGGAATTTCTTATACACATATACACTTAGCCCGCCATAACATCTGCACTCGGCAAACGTTGTATTATTAATACTTAATTCATGCGAAATGAGAAACACCGAGTGTGCGGCACTAGCTGCCGAAACGTCGACGATGCAATTATTTAAATATCCATTTTAAAGCCACGCGTCTCGAGAAGTACTCGATTATGAGGTACATTTGCGAGATTCTTATTAAGAGCTTTTCGTAATACTATTTCAAACATACATTTTGACGTTAATGAAATATACAATGCTTTTTCATCATTGATAAGATGTTACATCATACTCTTGTTCATGTCGCATGTCTTAGCGATTCGTTATAGAGTGTCTAATTAATATTTTAGAATATGTCAGATATAACTCATTGATGCTTTATTCCAATCTTCATTCAAAGCAGATAACATGGTTATCATTGAATTTCTTACAACGATTCCCATCGTCGTGTCATAGTTATTCAAACATCATAGTTTCGAATGGCATCTTTTAGATTGATCCACCAGACAAAAGCAATTTCATTTGTTCTTTTCTATTTGTTCTTCATCGCTTTGATTTCCTCCTCTTTCTTCGCCGAAGCCACTCGTCACTCGATTACAAGTGCTTTCGGTTCGAGGGGATTTTAATTAAATGCTTTTCTGCTCAAAGATTCAACCATTCTTAGGAAATTCGTCCCTGTCCGTACGCGATCAAGACGACCGAGATTTCGCGATCGGGACATTTGTTTTCTCAGGTAAACGAGAAAAGAATAGATCACTTCCGTCTTTCGGAAAACTTCCCAGATGGTCGATTAATCAAGACGTTCCGAGCGGCAAAATTGCACGAAAGAAATTTCCCATCTGAACATTATTCAGAGCTTTTCTACTACTAATTGCTTGAAAAGCTAAAGATTGCTGGCTTTTTGTCAAACTTATATCTACAATGGATGTTTGGAAATGTTAATTGTAGATTATATAGTTAAATCTTCAACTGTGAACATAGCTTTAAAAATTGTACGTTACGACTTTGTTTCGTTATAATATAAATAAAATATTATATACGTAAGAGGTAGTTTAGTTTTTAAAGTCTTGATTAATAATTATTTTCAACATAAATTGATTTAAACTGCAGTGTAATAATGAATTTGATATTGATTTGCCTTACCTAGCGATTGACATATATTTTCGTTAATATATATAATCTAATCCTGAATTTAAGCAAAAATTTCTCTTCGAAATTCAGAAATATAACTTATGTGATATATATTCGGATACATTTAAACAAGCACATTAAAATTAGTTAAAAAAACGGTAGGATTCTAGCGATGTATTTCGATGTGGCTGATTTAACATGAGATTAGCTTTACTGAGAAATACAACTTTATTAATCGCACGTTAAATAATCTGAAAGTTATTACGCAGCAACCGGGCACCGTAGTTGCTGTTAATTCGCATTGTGAGCCACAATTAAACTCGACGCAGAACAATCGTGACATTATATTAAAACTATGTATTGTTAAAGTTCGCAAAATTTATAATTTTAAATGAAAATTCGCAAACTTGTGAGTTGTATGTTGCTTGTCACGGCTTGGTTGAGTTTTTAATCATGTTGTTCGTAATGCAAGGTAAAAGAGTTCTTTAAATTAGATTTATGTATCTTTTAGTCGATTAAAACTTTGTTATGACGTTAAAATATCATTTGTAAAGAATTTAAAATTTTATTTATGAGTTGATTTTAAAGAAAATCCACAAACTATTATAATCATTAAAAGAATAAACTATAAATTAATTTAATAAACTATATTAAAAATGTAATATAGAAGTAAGATATTACAAAAGTGAAATATGTGAATATTAAAGTTTTACAAAGAATTTATTATAGATGGCATCTTTTATCGTAATTTTAAAAACATGCGTGTGATTCACAAACTCCGTATAATTTTTTATTTTTTATTTTTTGTCTCCATGAATTAAAAAAAAATTTTTTCTTCAAAAAATGAACAAATTTCTCAGGAATTATGACATAACTATAAATAATCACATTGAAAATGAACACTTCGCGTCACTCCGATATGCGGAACGTAACTCACGCCGTGCTGTACCGCCAACATAAAAACGCCGATCGTATATCACGCATAGCTATGCGTAACCAACTGCATAGGCTTCGTGCTCGTAGAATCGTTCACACTCTATACACCGGTAATTTTTCTTAAAAAATCACGTAAATTAAATTCTCATTATTTCCACAATGGACAGTTTATGCGACGTTAATGTTATGACATTACAACTCGAGTTTAGAAGTGTTGACGCTTTCTAATAAGATGATGTGTCTTACAACAGATATATTCTTGCAATTATTAAATTCTTTTTTTCTGACCGATATATGACAAGCATTATGAAATATACCGTATGTTATATTGAGTATATAATCGTGATTAGATAAACAAAGAAGTCTGAATTTTGGAGGTTCTTACTTTTCATCGGATTTCTTATTTCTCTGTGAAAATTAAGGTAATGTTAGCTAAAAGATATTTTACTTTGCACGATTTATCATAAAATATATGAAAGTTTAACTTAAGTGAATTAAACTAGTTTATGCTATGCACAATCGAGCAAACCTTTAATTTCATATCGTGCTCACTGACGATAGTTTTCCAAGATATCTGAGATAGCGTTGGCTAGGTCGATAAGCATCCATGCGCAAAATCTTTAAGCGATGCTCAAGAAATCGTAATAACTACCGCCAGTGTTTAACAGTATATTTATGGTAGAATCGACACTCTCTCGTGCTCATTCACGCTTCGCGAAATCTTACGGTTTCCTATAGTCATAACTTTCTTGATATTTCCAGGATGAAATGAACCGAAATGAAAACGTCATCGGTGAAAACGTCGTTATTGATTTTCGACAATTTGTAGGAGAGTAGATAAATTTAATAATATTTTATAATTGTGATTTATTAAAGTAACTATTAATTCGCGCATTTTTTATCATATATTTTTATTCAATAATATATTTGTATGTAGTGTGTAAATTATATTTTATGATATATATTTATACATTTTTTTTAATGCGAATGTTTTGTAAATGATTTTTTCAACCGTTAATAATTTTTATAAAAAAAATATCTTGTCCATTTTCTCAATAGGTTTTTTTTTAAAGAACATATCATGGGATTCGATGGCAGGGTAATAAGAAAACATTTTAAAGATTTTAAGTTTTAGGCTTAAAAAAATATGATTTTTGTCCTTTCTTACGTATTTATTCGCATATATATTTTTAAATATAACAATAGTAATATTTAATGCATAATAATGAAAATTCTTGAAACAATATTTATGTAATAAATATTATTGATTAACACCTTTCATACCTGTTTTATTGAAAAATCCGCCCACAGCGATTTGATCTCTGCCTTACAGATTCAAGGCATTCTCTTGATTAATTTTATGAAATTTCGATAGATTTCCACGTAATTTCAAGACTACTTCACAAAGATATATCAATAAAATATATTATTTATTTTATAATACTTTGTTAAGCTTTTAGCATTTTTTTTATTATGTATTTATTAAATATTATTAAAACTATACGTGAATAAATAAATTTAAGAAATTATTAAAACAAATTTTTTTTTCAAATGTCTTTAAAATATTTTACAACAACAAATTAGCAACAAAAAAGCACTAAATTTCTGTGTAACTTTTATTCTTTATACATATATTATATATATGTAAGAAATGCGTTTTAGGAACTATTATATGTACATATTCATTAATGCATTTTAGAGATGATTATATATATAAATTTATATTGTAAGAAATCGATTAGAATAACGTTTTTATTCGAATATTGAAAATAACTCAATAGAGGTCGAAACATATATTTAATTATTATTTATTCTCACAAAAATATATACATTTAGAATAAACATCCAGCTTGGCTCATAGCTCCTTCCAATTCAATTTATTATTTATTATTTATTGTTTTAGTAAATTAACGAGTATTGAATAGTGGCAACTTATAGGAAGGATTAAAGAACTTAAACTGAGTGATATTAAAATTTAACAATGTAATAAATTCCACAATTCAAAATTAAATTTATCCTAATCTATCTTAACTTATCCATTTTAAGGCAAAGAATGTATATTATATATACATTTATCAGTTAATTTTTATTAAATTGATTCATATCACATATATGCATTTAGATATATGTATGGTATATTAATAAAATTATTACATATTCGTTGCCTCAATAAAAACATTAATTCATCACTCACCAACCGATGCGCAGTGGAGTTAAATCTGCAATGTCGCTACGATGATTCTGTAACAAATAAATTAAAGTTCATATTAAAACAGAGTAATGAAATAATCATTTAACTTTAAAAAGTAATTGCTATACGAACGCATGCAGTTTGCTAAAAAATAATCATGCAATTTTGGAAATATAATTTTGTAAGCGTTGAATTTTTTGTATCCATTATTTAATTAGATATAAACAATTATATATTCTCTAAAATAATTATATATTTTTTTTAAAATAATTACCTATATATCTTCTAAAGAAGATCTTAACAAAAATAAATTTTAAAAAAATTTTAATTTAAATAATACTTTAAAATTTTAAACAAATTAATTTTTGCTAAGATCTTCTTTAGAGAATATATATAATTATTTTAGAAAAAATATATAATCATTTTTTCTAAATTTCGAATAACTTTCCTTTTATCTAAGTTAGAAAAAAGGAGAGTTACTTAAAAATTACTTACAAATTTTATACAAATTTATTTTTACTAAGAGATCTTTAAAAAAATTACATAATTGTTTTAGAGAATATATGTAATTACTTTAGAGAATATATAATTATTTTATACAATTATTTGATAGAATATAAAATTATTTAAATCATTTTATTTAATATTGATTTAAAAATAATCATTTTTAAATCAATGTCAAATTAAATGATTTAAAAACAAGCAAAAAAAGGATAATTTTAC
>Ga0157364_1006415_pt1 | contig 12079 bp, 4 predicted proteins | sample AttsexASBM2_FD_111476 | JGI IMG/M metagenome (GOLD analysis project Ga0157364, IMG submission 111476) | Fungus gardens microbial communities from leaf cutter ant in Ribeirão Preto, State of São Paulo, Brazil - Atta sexdens ASBM2 | ecosystem: Host-associated > Fungi > Mycelium > Unclassified ...
GATGGAAAATCGAATATGCTCTTTTGTTATTGCCATCGTGAACACTACTGATTTTTGAGGTTATGTGCATCAAACGTCAAACCATATGGCATTTTAGAAGGTCAAATGTTAACGCTTTAAAACTACAAAAAGACGGGAAGATATATAAAATTTAAATTGTTATTTCGGTTGTATCAAATCTAAAGCTCAGAACTTTTTTGTACACCTAATACAAATAAGTTCCCTTTTTTTTTATAGAAAATTGATTTATTTATAAAAAAACCAAAGCACGTGTTAATCTTGAAAATAATTTTCATCATTTTCGACACACTTTTGCCACCTCTCGGGCAGCTGGCGAATCCCTGCTCAAAAGAACGATGATAGTTTTGATTCAATAAATTCGATTATGGAATTTTCGAGTTTTTCGGGTATTTGAAAGTGCGTAACAACAAGATGCATAACAACAAATGATGCTATAGAGAATGAAAAAAGTGGCAAGAGAAATCGATTCTTCATATCTGGAGAATAAGCCGCATGATGGAGAATTTCCTAGCCTAAAAAGTATAGATTAATTCTTTGTTATCGCCGAATGAGGCCGTGCTTTATCATGCAGTAATATCACCTGAATTCCTTGGCCGATATAAAATCGTTTTTGTTTGATTTCGTCATTTAATCGCATCAATTGTTGATAACGCTCAGATGTTACAATTTCTCCAAGTTTTAGCAACTCAAAGTATAGTACATCTTTCATATATTACAAATGCATAACAATACTTTTTTCGAGTGAATATTCAATTTTTGACTTTACAATTGATGTTGACTTCAGGATAAACCCATGATTTTTTCTTTTAGGATTCTCATACAGGATCCACTTCTCATTATCAGTTGCAATTTTAAACAAAAAAATCTTTCTGTTTAAATCTTAACAACAGGCAAAATGTAACATCTCGCTTTGTTTTCTAAGCACATGCGGGACTCAACAACCAGCCTTGTATTCTTCCCAGTTTCTGCAATGGGAAATCGCTTGTTAAGTGACACCAAGTTATTCAGCAAGCTTTTGTGTTTGACAAGGATTTTCTTGCAACAGCAATTTTGCTGATCCAATTCCTCTTCAACTTTTTTTGATGCTCCCGAACAATATTGATCGGAAAGATTGAAATTTTTTTGTACCATCTTTTGCACGTACTTTCAGATACGCATTTTCTCTTAAAGCGAAACAAATCATTTCTTTCGCTTCGAGAACACTTTTTTAATTGAAAAGCGAACAGAATACAATGCCTCACGTGGTTGCTCCGTCACGTCGTGTTCACTTTTAAGGTTTGTGAGATTATGTCGTCTAACAAGATTTCCATATGTAATTCTTTTTTTATAAAGATTGGTACGAATTTCCAAAACAGCGAGAAAAAGATTTTAATAATAAAATTATAGTTGATTAATTCAGAGAGATCAGAACTTTGTAGACCTAATATTTCAACTTCAATTTTTCTAATTGCGTTTCACGTCCAATAGTACGTAGTGCGTAATTTAAATAACTGAAAAATGTATTCAGAATTTATTATATGTATTGTATTACCAAAATCTAGTCTTGATCGTTGTATTGGTCTTTTACTCATTTGATTTGTTCATACGATATAGATTAACTTATTATACTTTCGCGACAAAAAATGACTTTTTTCGAATACCGAAACGAGACTAGTCATTTTTTAATGATTTTTAAATAAAACTTTCTCTTTAAACAACCAGTCCCAAATAACCACCGAGTGACCTTGATTTTGACTCTTAAGAAAATCAAGGTCATTGACCTTTCCGTCGATTATTATTTATTAAAAAATAATGAACGAAACAATTTTTATGAATAGCACGCAATTTTTAAATACAAGATACATATTTCGGCAGTATTTTCCCTAGATAGGGTGAAGTGGGGGATAGACCTCGCTTTGCGTGGAAAGTCGCGTGCTCCTTGGCAGAAGGGGGGAAATGGAATGAAATTCGCTTTGCATGGAAAGTCGTGTGCAGGAGGTTTTAAAAATACAAATTTTCGATTTTAAAAACACAAATTCTTTTTTATATAATTTTTATATTTATTGTAGAGAATTTGTTTTTAAAGCAGAAAATTTGTGTTTTAAAGTAGAGAATTTGTGTTCTAAAGTAGAGAATTTGGGTTTTTAAAACAGAGAACTTCCTCCCCCTCCCTCCAAAGGGACGCATAACTTTGTATTTTTAATGTAGAGAATTTGTTTTTAAAGAAGAGAATTTGTTTTTGAAGTATTTGTATAATTAAAGCAAAATCTTATTCTCAGCCTCACTTACACAGTCTCATATTCCTCTATACCATCGATGTGTTTGAAAATTACGTACTATTCATAAAAATTGTTTCGTTCATAATTTTTTAATGAACAACGAGTGACGGTACAAGTCAATGACTTTAATCTCCTTGAGAGTCATTTGGAGCTGGCTGTGTAAAAGGAAAGTTTTACCGATTTTAATTTAACTCTCAACTACATGTCTCATTTTAGAATTTTAATTTATATCTCTGGGTCCAAGTACCCATGCTTTTACTAGGTCTGTAATTGTCACAAATCTCAAAATATTTTTTTTAATGAAATGCCAGAATGTATAGAAAATATTAAAATATTAAAATATAAAAAGGTTTTGATAATAATTGAAAAAATTATGCCAAAAAATATTAAAGAACAATTTGTGAAGAGTGCAATAATCAGTTTTTTAAAATCTGTCTTTATGATAAAAAAAGATAAAAATAAGTAGTGTTTTGAAAAGAGGAAAACGTGAAGTTTAAGACAAAAAAATTCGTTATATCGATTCATTCCAAAAAGTACAATTATTTGCGTGACTGAAATGGGGGCATTTTTATACATGCTTAGAAAAATGGAGGGTACTAATAAATATGTCAGGTATTTTCTTCTTTAAAAAAAATTGCAATGAAAATATTTTATATTAAATATATAACAATTTCGACAATATTTACTAACGATTTTATAACTCCAAAAAAATAAAGCGATCGTTTCACCAAAATGCTTCTCTCACAAAAATACTTTTTTGACAATGAATATATGTTTTAATTATAAGACAACACATATACTTGAATATAGCACTAATAAACAGGCACTAACTAAAAACGAATTTTCGCTTTCGGCAAAAATCTATTGAATTTACATTTGATGGGTTCAAGTCACCTAAGCCAAACTTTTGCATCACAATTAGCATCAAAACAACAACGAAACAATCGCATCACGGCGATTGATAGAGAAAGATTCCAAGTTTTTTATCCCCTTCGCTTCAACTCTGCAATATTAACTTTACAAAAATAGCAGCCGATTCAAATTTTTACTTGGGTCCAAATCATCCACTCATATAGTTAAAGGTTAATATTTTGAATCCTAAATATGATCTAAATTGTTCCGTAATAAATTTGAGAAATTTGAAATTAGAGTTATAAAAAAGGGCTGCTTTCGCATATATTTTGTCATATTACAACTATGATATATCATGTACTGCAGAAGTTTTACTGCAATCAAAGTATAAGTACATATATTGTTAGGGATTTTCAGACTTCAAAAAAATTTTTAGAGTCGACTATAGTTGATAACATATTCATATGTTTAACATGGTTAAACATCTAAATTTAAGAGAATTTTTAGATTGCTGAATATAAATTCGATATCAAAATTGATAAATGATAGATTGAATATGGCAATCATGATTTTGAATTTGTCAATTTTAACATCAGATTTGTATTCAGCAATTTGAAAAAGATCCTTAAGTTTAAATAAACATAAAAGCTATTTGATAAATCAACAATTAACTAAGTAATTCATAACTATTCTTTAGTTGCAATAGACTCCATATTTAATTATGACTATTTTATTAATCATAATGATACTGAAAAATCTTTTTTAAAGGCTGAAAGTTCTAACAACATAATTAATTATTATTGCAATACTTCTCCAGTATGTCACAATTTTAATATGACAAAATATATGAAAATAGTTCTTTTTTACAAACTTTAACTACAAATTTCTCAAAATTGTAACGTGATGGAGCAAACATTGGAAACTATGATTCTTATTCAGTGTTGAACAAATTATTATAAATAAACTATAGGAAATGACTAGTCTCGTTCTGGTGATTTTTTATATTCGAACAAAATCGAGAAAAGAATATTCGGGTATTCTTTCACGCGTGTGCAGCGATGAACTCGAATTTTTTCTAATGAAAAATTCCCATTGATTTCTTTTTGTACAATCGTTACCACGCGACATGCATATCATGTGATGCTCCAATTCTCGTGACAGACAGACCGATATCACGTATGCGTGACGATGATAATTATCTGAAATTAATTTTCACACACAGTTCGAAACTGAGCGCCGCCCGTGCTAATGGCACGATGAAATCTCAGACAAATCCGTCTGAAATTTTAGGAAGGAGTATAGAGACTTGCATAAGAAAATTAACTAATTGAAGTCCTTTATTTCCTTCTTTTCCATAAAATGAAACAAATAAATCCGTTTCAGGGAGGGCCGACATTATTTTATTCACGCTAAAAAAAGCTGGAGAGTTTTTTGAGTTTCACCCGCCAAAAAATTTGTGGATTTTGGGTTTTATTGGAAATGTAGAAAAATAAATTTTTAAATTAAAAACAAATAAAAGGAACATATTTATAAATATCTAATGGATATATAATATGTATACTAAAGTAAATTGAATTAATAATTTAATATTTGAGTATTTTTCTGTTTGTAATATCCAAATAAATATTAATATATTGTTCATAATATATAATGTCATCATTTTTCCCTTTATCTCATTACAGAAATGTTTTTTCTATATCTAAAATTCATCATTAATAATATTTTTACAAATTATTCTCATATAATATTATTTGAATATGTAATTAAATAAATATAAAATGAATACGTCACTAAATATTAAGTAAAAAAAATATCAAATAATTAATTGTATTGTATAAAAAATCCAAAAAATCTAAAAAACCCTTAAAAATCCAATAAAAATATCTTCAAAAATACCCAGTGGTACCCCTGAAGTATATTTTAACAAAATCGGAATTTTTTCAAGCTCTGCTGAGTGAATAGGCAGTTTGCCTGAAAAAAATAATACATTTTTTATTGTTTACGGAAATATACATTATTATAAATTTATGTATAATAAATTTTTAAATTTGTAATTTTTAGCAATAAATAGTACTAATAGACTAAAATAAAATTTAATAATATTTGAAATTTGAGAAAACAATTTTGATTAGCTACCAAGTACGTGATGTCACACTGCAATAAATCGTCTGCTTACGTTGGAAGGCTAAAGTGAAATCTTAAAAATCTCTTTATAGATTAAAAATATTGAAATAAAATATTGAAATAAAATATCAAACCAATTGAATCCAGGATTCATTAAAGTCGATTTAACGAATTTATCATAAATAATTGTATTTATGATTTGGGAATATATTGTTAGTGAGTGATATAATGTTCCAGAAGCGAGGAATAAAACTTTTTAAGTATATTTTTATTATTACAGTAATTTTTTTTTAATTTTATTCTAAGTAGCATGAATAAATATTATAATCAATGTATCCATCATCAAGAGAAAAGGATACTGATTCCGCTATAGCGGAGTATAACCTATAAGTTATGTTAGCGTCAAACGAGAAGATTCTATTTGTATAGTAAAAGGAAGAATCTGAGCACAAAGTTCTACAAAAAAAAATTATATTGTAATTTGTATTGTTGATGAAGAAAAATAGTTCAACGTGTAGAATCCCTAAAAATGCATCAGAAGGTTAAAATATTTGAGAGCAATAGTTTAAAAAACAACTAAATTTTTATTTCATAAAAATAATAATTCAATAAACAATCATTTAAATATCCTTATAGAACTGTCGCTTGCGACTTTAAAATACAAAGTAAAAATAAATCCAAGATAAAAGTTGTTTTATATATGTATGTATATATATATATATATATATATATATTATAATATATATATATATATATATATAATACATATTGTAACAATATAAATATAAAAATTTCTATAAATAAATTGAATTTAATTATAGGAGAATATAAGCATGATATAGCATTCTTAATATGGATTAATAAATTATATGAGTCTACATCTCCAATTGAAAGAACTTTAATTTTATTGGAAAATCAGTCTTGTCTAATGTTGCAACTTCAAAAAAATTTATTACAACTAATGAGATGATAATGAATTTTGAATTTACGATTGAAAATTTAGATGATAATTCTAATTTTATAAAGTAATTAAACAAGCCAAAGCAAAACAAAGATAATCAGTTGTCGAAACATATAATATTAGAAATAAAGAGGAAAGAATACTTTATACATTATCAACTTATCAGTTAATGTTTGTTAATCTAACTAAAAAATATTCATTGCCAATTGATAATTTCATATAAAATTTGCAAAAGAAAAAAAATGTTTGAAAATTAAAAAAGCAAATTATTCTAATAAATTCTGTTAATTTAAGATTATAAACATTTAAAATGGCATTTACACATTGAAAATATGTTTTTTTATTAATTATGAAATTTAATTTGAAAATAATTTTACAAATTCCTAAAATACTTTTACATTTGACATTCAATGTTTTAGCTTACATTTTAGATTATGTTGGATATTTTTACATGAACATGATTAATATTTTTATAATTGTTACAATTAAAGAGCATAAAAAACAAATTTTATATAATACATGCATCAAAATATGATCTTCACAACAAAAATAATTCCATTTTTCTGATTCATCAACGATGTGCTTTTAAATCACTTTTTTTTCACATTTTCAGCTTGAGGCACATGAAAGAACAATTTTTCCGATGTTTTAGTTGTTGTGCTTTTATTTATAAAATACGTTCTGTACGTATTTCCTTTGCTCATTTTTAAAATAAATTAATTTCTTACGAAATAATTGTGGTTTCGTTGTTGCAGTGTGACGTCACAGCACATTCGGGAGGATTCGATCCTATCCGAATAGTCTTCGGCATTTCAATAATACTTTATTATTTATTTTCTTGCACAATTTGTGTTAAAAAATTATTAAAAAATTGCATTTAAAGATATTATATATATATATATATATATATATATATATATATAAAAATTATAAAATGCAATATTTTTCAAAAATTATGTAAACTCTCGATTGATTGATTTTCTTATATTTGACACATTACTCCACAAACACAATAGAGTAGTAAGTAAGCCTTAAAGAATTGATCAATCATAGTTGATTATTCTTCTCACATTCGACTATGATAATCAATTTCTTAAGCTTATTCTATAATGTGCTCTTTGTTTCCTATTTACTTCTCGCTTTTTTCTTTCCTTTGCGATCGTTTTAATAATTATATTTCTTGCTATTGTTTCCTATTTCTTCCGAAGTTTGTTAACTTTTATCTGGGCGAGAAAAAACAAAAAACCAAATAAGAAACAAGAAAGATGTAAAAAATAGCCAAAAACAAGAAATAAAAAAATTTATTGTAGAATAGGCTTTAAGGCTTAAGACTTACAATTCTATTGCGTTTGCGGGATTATGCGTTATGCAAAGATCTATACTTCGACCTTTAAACGTTAGATGGCTATCCTTCTATAACTCTGTGTCGTTATGATAAACTACTGGTGATCCGAAGTGTAAAACGTAAACAATGGTGACTCTCAAAACTCCGATTGAGCACGTTGAGCATCATTCATTTTTTTCTCACACGCTAAGGAGAATCCTACGTTGCGTGGCACGCATCACCATTGTTTTCATGCGTGGATGACAAAAAGAGAGGAAGAAAGATCGATCATGCACACGTTTGCATCTCTCGAGTTCAATTTCGATTCTTCTCTTCCTTTCTAAGTCGTTCCTATTCCCCTTTTAAGGACGAATGAAATGAAGGATGTGTGTGTGTGTGTGTGTGTGTGTGTGTGTGTGTGTGTGTGTGTGTGTGTGAGAGAGAGAGAGAGAGAGAGAGAGAAGGGGGGGGAGGACAACGCCCCTGCACCGCAACCTGGATCCTCTCTATCGACAATCGACGGGAAGGCTGATTCGCGCGCTGATATTCACTCATCTCGTCACCGCGCCGAGGACAGCGCTGTAACGAGATAATTGAGAATAAGTTTTGTGATCGTTCTATCAGATGGAAATCAATTCTGAAACATCCTGAGACTCCAGGCGAATCACGTACATAGCCGCACATACGCATTTTAATAAATTAAATTCCGTATTGAATTATATAAATTACACAATTTACAAGTGAAATAGGTTCTCCAGATATCGCTAGAGATGAAAAAAATATTTCTTGCTCCGATTTTTTCAATAAGAAAATGTGTAAAAATATTTACTATATATTTACACATTTAAATAAAATACATACATGAAATATCATATTAATTATGTAAGATTGATGATTCAATCTTATTATTTAAATTACGAAATACAAAAAAACTTTTAATCTTTCAATTTTAAATACAAAATACGTAATCACTTTTATGTGATCCACTGAAATAAAAAATTGTTTTAAATAAAAGTAATTTAAATACATGTTCAGCCCTGTATATATTTTACAGGTGAAATTTCGGAGGTTCTCCGGACGTTACTAAACAGAAAAAAAAAACATCTTAGATTTTTCCAAGTCTACATTTGGAAATATCTGCACCCGAACGGCCTCACGTATTATTTTACCCTCGTTTAACAGTGAACAAGGATAAAATGAGCTATAAGGCCACTCGGTGTTTCTGAATGCAGCTCAATGAATAAAACGTGTAAAAATATATTGAGAAAAATTTCTGATTGAAAAAGGACGAACTAGATAATTCTGATTAGAAGAATTAGTCAATCAGAACCATTTTGGTTATCTCAACTAGAATTATAATAAAATTATACATAATAAATGCAACTATAAAATTCTGATTCCTCCATTTTCAATCAGAATTCTAATTATCATCATTTTTTTTTCAGTGTAATTTAGTGGCGATCCGAATTGAACGATCGTAAAAAGATATGAAGCCCGAAGGTACGAAAGATTCCGCTCGGAGAGCGTCCTTCAAGATTACGAGCGCTGTTCGTTAGAAATTCCGCGGCGCGAATCTGCGTCAATTATTAAGACTACATCCCCGCGCCTCGAGAGAGAACACGGAAAGGCGCATACGCGCGTATCCTGAAACCTCTCACACATTGGAGACTGAGGATTGCGAATTAGAGATTAGAATTCGATCAGTCAGATAATTTTAATTTTAATCCATTTCGTTTTAATTAGCTGAATTCTAATCTTTCATTCGTCCTCAATATATAGTGCAATTTAAAGGGAAAGAGCAGCCTAAACTCCTGTTTTCTCATAATGTGTCCGTCCTTATAAAAACGAACCTAATAAAGGGAAATAAAAAAAAATCAACTCTAACGACCAAGCGGAGTAGCGGGCGGAAGAGTAATGAATTTGCAGTGCTGATCACTGATAACGTCACATGCGGTAAAAATCTAGAATCCTTTGGCCGCATCCGCTGATGTTCGTTGTCACGAGAAGTTCATTGTCACAAAACACACGGATCCTGTACAAAATGTGCTTCCGCGAGAAATTTTATTCCTTGGAGATGGAGATCGTGCGATTTGTTAGAATCATCGGCGCACCGCCCCAAATCAAGGGGGCTCGTTGAGAGGGAGGGAAACGACGTGACGCGAATAAGCATCAGCCGCGGCTTATAGACAACCGACTCGCTCGATCGCTCGACCGGTTGGAACTGCATCTCGCGGTAGGTGAATCACACGCGCCGAATCACTTCTAGGTCGTTTAGTCGCTACTCCATAACGACAAAACCAGCTGATCCCGCGCGCTTTCCGCAGGAGGGAGACTTGGCGAGAAGCCGCCTTGAGGATGCTTGAGGAGGCTCGCGAGGACTTCACTTTGTCGGGATTTTTCGACTGCTACTCACCGTCTCACTCCGGATTCCGAGGATCGTGATCGCGTGTACGAACCGCGATTGCGACACAGTGTTTTCGAAGCCGTTGTTTGCGATACAACGCTTGTTAAGAGCAAAGAGAGAAATGCACGGCCACGGAATGGCCTCCCGATCGAACGAAGCTGAACGAGGCCAGATGAAACCAACAAGTTACCGAGTAATCAAGCGATGGGCTGTAACGCCGAACGATATCGAAATTGCTAAATAATGCCAACCAACACCAACTGACGCCGATCGACGACTGATTTTTATCGAACTGTTCGCGGTCAGCGGTAAAATGCGACTCGCGCCGCGCTCGACTCGCCATCTCACGACGCGATACTAGAAATGGGCGATAGAGATCGATCTTTTTAATCTCGACTTTTTGGATCAATTATCTCGATTAATTCGCAGCTCGATTCTTTCACGAAAAAATCAAATCGAAAACTTCGATAGCGAACGACGCGAGTATGCTACCACCGACTAGATATTGTTAAAGACCGATATACTTACGGGAGTTTACATCCTTGAGAATATTGAAGTGATTAAGAGTTAAAAACTGATAATATTGTATTAATTTTATGATTTATTAGTTTAGTAGACGTATTTATGCATTTAGAACTCAATAATACTTTTTCTTTATGATTTTTCTTTATAATTGTAATTTGATTTCAGTGCTATCGTCAAAGTTTGATTATCAACGGAGATGATAACTGCAGAGAAAAAAATTGTAATTTTTCTGCAATATATACCTAGCAATTGAGAAATAGATTGAAATGGATTAAAATGAATTCAGATTTTCAGAAATAGGGATTCATGAATGTTAAAATAAATTTTTTTCGATCCTGAATGCATTTTTGTTCATTTACAGGAATTGCATAGAGCATATCTTTATGCTTTTCAATTTAAAAATAATATTATAGTATTTTGTGTACATTATGAATACTGCTCAATTCAAAATTGTGAATAGGAAATGCAGTTTTTCAATCCAGTTGCATTTAAAAATAATATCAGTCATTTCTGTGCATCGTGAATTCTGTGTACTGCTCAATTCAAAATTCTGAATAGGAAATGCAGTTTTTTAATCCAATTGAATGAAAAAAAGTTTTTCTTTTAAAATGGACCATAAATGCTACTTAATCTAATTAAGTTTTAATCTAACTAAATTCAAAAAAGTGATAATGTAAAAATAATTGAGCTATGTTCTTTTGATTCTCTTTGATTAGAAGTAAAATGAATGATCGATATGAACATACGCAAACCAAGTCAAACACAGCCCGAATATTACGCTGATCACAGCGCGCGACATCGGCCAATCGAAATTATTAGATTATCCGACACTTACCCAATGACGTTTAGCAGAAAAAGCAGCTTTGCAACTGTTGTAAAATTCTTCAATATGATTGGTTTATACACTTAGATTCAGTGAGGAACTAAGGGCAAAGCCAATGTTGTCTCATAGTAATATAATTGATTATATTTTATTATTATTTTTTTTAATGATATTTTTATTATACGTATATAATTTCGTGCACTGGTTTAGCTGATTGTACTTGAAGTAGAGAATGAATAACACATTTATCAATTGAAAAATGGTGTAGCGGCGGATAATAAGATCATTCATAATCCAGAGATCTCAGGTTCGAATCCCACTAAGGTACGTTTTTTAATACCAATTTGAGTAGTTAATTTCAGGTATAATTATTATAAATGTTTTAGGAATAAAATTTGTAATCCTTAAATATGAAGGTTTTTTGTTTTAAATATTAAACTAATGTCAGCTCGGATCCAATCCATTTCAATCCATTTTCATAGATTTAAAATGCATTAAAAAAATTTTAATCCATTCTCGTTTACTGGGTAGCAAATTTATATTAATTGTTGATAATGTCAGCATTCTTCAATTATCTCCGGGCTCTTTTTATACAGCCCAGAATTGACGATCTTTAATATTATCTCGTCTACTTATAAGAGTCTAAGCACAAGAATTGTTATAATAGGTGTACAAAAAAGTTCTGAGCTTTTTTTGTAAAATTCAATCTTTATTCGTATGTAATCGTACGGAAATGGCTTGCTGCGTAACGCCAAGCTGTTCTGCAAGCTCCTTTTCAGTTTGCGTA
>Ga0157364_1006416_pt1 | contig 12079 bp, 3 predicted proteins | sample AttsexASBM2_FD_111476 | JGI IMG/M metagenome (GOLD analysis project Ga0157364, IMG submission 111476) | Fungus gardens microbial communities from leaf cutter ant in Ribeirão Preto, State of São Paulo, Brazil - Atta sexdens ASBM2 | ecosystem: Host-associated > Fungi > Mycelium > Unclassified ...
TACAATAATATATATATTTTTATTTTTATGTGTTATATATTTTTTTTTCACTCTATCTATATATATATACACATAATATATATATATATATATATATATATATATATATATTATGAAAGTATATAGCACGTTTAAATTTTTTTGACAAACATTATTGATCGCTTTTTATATCATTTGCGTAGAAATAGAAATTTGTTGAAAGCTCTGTCAATTATTTCAAAATTTCAAAAACAGAGTATTAATTTCGAAAGAGTTATATCTAGATCCTATTTTTGTTTAATTTTGTTATAATGTTTATCAATATTCTCGCTGCATATTTTTATCACACTCGACCTCGCTCGGGGGATGCTCGGGGCATCAAAATACCTCGTATCGAATCTGAAAGTTACTTTCGGGAAAGGCAAGCAAACTTCCCGACTTACCTACCCTTTTCAACTCAGGTTCAAGCCAAATAGCTACCACAGGGTTACTGGGAAATATCTTTCGGTGGTGTTTCCCCGGAACATAAAAATATAGTCTCAAGAACTGTGGCAGATGGTATGCTTCCCCGAACAGAAGAAGTGCACTCGTGTTTGCATGTACTTTTGACAAGACGAATAATTCTACGTGATCAAAGAATGTAGTTCTTATGTATAACATATTTCCGATGTTTTTACGATAACATTAACATTTCTTTTCTGTACGGCTAATAATTCGCGCATCGAGAAGTTTACGGGCAAAAAGTCTAATGATTTTCTTTCTGATTTCGAAGCTCAATTCAATCTCTATTTGTAGATACTTTCTTTTTACGTTTTTACGTTACCATCAGTTTGCTATAAGACTCATAAGTACTCTTTAATAACAGCTTGTAATCTGCGATATGAACTTCTTCCGAATCGCGAGGAATTACTTCTGCAATCAAAAGATCTTTATTGCCACACTTACTTGCCACATCTTTATTCAGTTCTAATTTCTCAGTCATATGTTTTTTTATTGATTTTTTCCTGAAAAATCCTTTTTCCTTAAAAAATCTTTTTGTTTTAATACTTATAAACTTGTTGCTACACTTGCATGTAATCATATACACATACATATTTCTTTATGTCAGATACTTAACATTATATTTTCTCTTTACGATGTATATTCTTCTGTGTTTTTCCATACGACTGTTTTTAATTTTTTTAAGTGACTTCTTTTCGCAAACGTCATTAGCTTAGCATACATTGACTTTGCATACATGAAAAGATCCTTATGCCTCTGATCCTCGCATTCATAAACGCTTCGTAAACGAAGCGCGGACGCGTGTCCTGGTTGCGTGCATAAATCATCGTTGCACCAACGCCACTCTTCTTGACCTGGAGTTGTCATCGTAGTCGGCTTCGTAAATATTTCACGCGCGTTCCAGATTCGCGAAAACTACCTTATGACACGCGAACTTTTCGCTCGACAGACAATTCACGAGACGCATCGAGGATGAAAGGGAGATCAGATTGATCTCGAGGACGAAAAAGACAAGCTAAAAGATTCAATGCGGCCGCACCTTGGATACTTGCATTATGTAAATGCTTGAGTTTTACATTATGTAAGTGCACCGCGCACCCGGCGTTGAATAACGTTAATGTCGCGCGAGCGGCTCGATCGGTCGGGCCATAAATCCGATTTATACACGAATATGTCCGCTCTAGTGGCCGTTAAATCACTCGGCTTTAAGAGCGAGATAAGGCTTGCATCGATTGCCAGCAGATGAAGTGGCAGGCACGATCCGATCTGTGGCCGAGCACATCGACGGGGAGGGGGGGGGGAGAATTCTACTGCTTTGCGGCAGCTCGCGCTCCATCGTTTCTCTGCATCCTGAAATATTCAGCGCGATTCACTTCAGATACTTGCATTATGTAGCGTTCGCTTACAGTTCCTTTGAATGACTATTTCATCGATCGGGTAATTACTCGCATGGAGCATTGGCGGATGAAAGTAATTTCTTTCCCCAGCCACGTTTCTAAGAGTGAGACTCGACGGCGGGATTACGGATGCACTTTCAACGACGTCTTACGTGCGATTCCACGAAATAGCAGTTCACCATCAGCACGATGAATAGAAACAAATTTGCATATTTCAAAAGACACCAGCTGGCTTTGGAATTCTGATGAAATTGAACGGGAATAGCCCTCTCTCTTCCTCACTTCCGAATTTAAAACATATTTTCCGATATTTGTTCTCTCTCTTTTCTCATTTTTACTTATTGAAGTTTTATGTAAAATTTTTCATGATTATGTATACTTTGCAAAATTTTGGAAGATCTTAGTTTCTACGAAACCAGTTCGGGATGTTATCTTCGTGAAAAGCCACATAGCCAAATTTCTTTTGAAGCATGAAGGAAACAGTTTTTCTCTTCCGCTAGTTATTATATAATCTTCTCTGATGTATCAATTACATTATGTGTATATTATTATTATCGTTTTCATAAAATAATCATTTATTGTACGCTTCCGCACTATCCTCTATTAAACATTAACGTTCCGGCCGTTTTATGACCTACATTATCATCGCGCGCAGCGAAATTAAAACGCGCATAACAGTCAACCAGTGTAAAGTAAAGAACACAGGAAACACGGCGGAGTGTTAATAGTTTGAGGTACTTTCATCTCGGTGGAACAATATCTGCACGAGACCAAAAATGCACATCCACAACCGCGGAAAAATATATTACGGTCGTTCTTAAAAGGTTCTCGCGTGCACAAGAATTAAAACAAAGATTGCCATTTTCTATCCTCTCTTTCTCTCTCTCTCTCTCTCTCTCTCTCTCTCTCTCTCTATCTCTCTCTCTCTCTCTCTCTCTCTCTTTCTCTTTCTGTTGTTTTTATACGAGAGAACTTTTCGGAAGCTTAACATCAATGTCTACGTTATCTTCGCATACTGATTCGACACGAGAGACATGGTTAATCGGACGAGGGTTAAATCCGTTCGCTTAAGTCGCTTTGTTATGTAAAACCGGTCGAGACGAAGGCATCGAGCAAAAGGCCATGTCGCTTCTATCTCGACAAAATCGCCCGTTATCTCATTTTCTCTCTCTCTCTCTCTCTCTCTCTCTCTCTCTCTCTTTCTCTCTCTTTACTCTATACTGTAAATCGACATCGGCCGCTGCGCCGTGTTGCTGCATCGTGCACGGCTTTCGGTAAACTTTTTATTCATCGTGTCCCCCGGGGAGATCGAGCCGTGCGGACGCGTACGTGGGCGTAGGAGTATTAAAGGAAAATCGATCTCTCTCACTGAGGGAGGAAGAGAGAGAAAGAGAGAGAGAGAGAGAGAGAGAGAGAGAAAGAGAGGAAGGGAAAGAGAGGGATGCATTTCCTATACACACCGGTGGTCTGTGGTACGCGGCCCCTTCCACATTCATTCGCTATCCGTTCGTTCGGTCATCCTCCTCTCTCTCTTTCTCGTTTCTCTATCCGCAGTTCGCAACCCCTCTCACGCCGATACGATGTGAGCGAGCGAGCGAGCGAGCGAATGGCGGCGGCTACAATGCGCGGAATCCTATCTGGAAAGTTTGAGCAATACTCGAAATTCTGGGTCAGGCGAATCGTGGCTTCTCCGGCAAGTCGAATGTCCCGTTCCGTCCCGTTGCGTCGCGGCGCGCCGACAAATCTCTAAGAAGATCCAATAAAATCGATCCCGCGGACCAACCGACGTCTCTCTCCGACCGATCAGGACCCTACTCGGCAGCGAGCGCAGGTATTATCGGCCAGGAATTGCTCGGGGAAACGAGATTCCCCGAGTGGCGCAATGCGTTCGCTGTGAGTGAACTTGCGTACGGCCACGATGGCGTCGCTTTCTACAATCTCGATTCAGGATGTCAGAATTGTTTATGACTCTTAATATTATATTGATAAATCTCGAAATAAACAGTGTAATCTGTGAAATACATGAAATCTATGAAAATAATTAATCTTAGAGAAACAGGAAATTATTTATTTAAAGTTATCTTTTGTTACTACATCGAAAAAAATTGTTATTAAGTACTTATTCGATTAGTACTAATTAAATACTAAATATATAAATGTATACATTTACGTACATTTACTCGATATAAGAAATATTTGATTTATCATTTTTTATATTGAGTAAATATTTACTATAAGTAAAAAATAAATGCTTAGTTAATACTATTGAAAAAAATATATATTAGGATTAGTAAATTCTTTTTAGTGCACGGATCTTTAGCTTTTATATTCGTCCATTAAAATATTATTAATTAAAATGTACTCTCTAAGTTTTTTCTATAAATAATACACGTGTTATTTCTAAATATAAGATTTATTTTTATTTTTATAAAATATACATATATATGCATTTGAATCAATTATATAAAAAATGTAATACAACGCGATATGAAAATAAAATAACATAAGAATAAACATAAGAATAAAAAACATAAGAATAAAATGCATTGCTGAAAGTGAAAATTTTAGCATCTAACGGTCTGTTTGCTCATCTAAAGATATCCCTACGTTTATTTTCTTTTTTCTATTAATTATGAGAGACATCTCGCTTTTATTTACAAGTATACGACATTTTACGGAATGAGATAATAAGATTTATCGCACACGTCGAAGTCTTGCTCTCATAATTTCGCGAAATCTCTTTGACGTAATTTAAATTTTCATAATTAAGTGATAAGCCGAGTGTATAAAATATTGACGTCATTGCATTTTTGCTCTTCGTTTTTTTGGGGGAATATGAATAAATAACTCCGATTTGAAAATGTTTGAGATTATAATCTGTCTGTTCGGAACGGCTTTATCTATTGCCGAGGTACTGCACCACTGGGATTGAAACATTTATACGCGCATAGTGATATCGATGAATTTTTTATCATCGGTTTTATGCAGTTCAAAACGTATTACCACAGTTATATATATATATTTAGGTACTGCATTTTGCGTGCGCCTGTAAACTGATTCACTCTTGTAGGAACATATCCTCGTTCAAATAATGAACCAATTGTCGGAAATTGCACATACAGCTGATTCAACATTTGTAATTCTCTGCTATCAGAATTCACGAAATTCTGCCACGGTGGATATATCGACAACTAAATTGCTGATGATTGAGGGAGCATTTCATCCCGTCATGGACGAATACCTGCCTTTGCGTAGTTCCGCAGTTACAACCAAATGAAATTTCTTGTACCACTATGACGTTTCCGTTTCCGCACTAAGCTAGGACCACTTATCTTTTTATAGTCGACGAGATCGGATCAGGCCGGATAATTATTGCGGAGCCAGCTTACTACCATTCCTCGATGTACTCTTCGCCCGGGTGTAATCTTCCTCGAAACGATCCCTCTTCTCCGCCTCTTCCCTTCCTCCGTACAAAATCTCTCGGTATATTCGGTACGTAGTATTCTCATTCGAGCAGACATCAGGTTTTGCCCTTCGTGTGCACGTCGGCCCACCTCTGCTCGGTCTTAATGGAAGGCAATGTCTGTTGCAGTAATCTAAGCAAATGAATTTCTCGATAAATCACCATGAGCTCAATTCGTCCTGCGAGTCAGTTTTCGTAAGAAGAACCGACCATTTCTCTGCAACACAAATTTTATCTCTGTAGTACAGCGGATTAAAATCTTCGATAATTCTGAATGCTCCGCCGAATAATCGTAACTTCTGATGCATACATAAAAAAACGTGTTCTACAATTTAATTGTTCTACAATATGACCCTTTCGTAGCATAACTCATATCGTGGTAATAATGAGAAGATAATTATAACTTATTAAAAAATAATTTCTAAAATTTCTCCAGAAATAGCGAATTTAATTGGACACACCAGTACATACTCAGTGCACGTTAAAGTCATCGTGCACAAACAGATGTAAAGATGTGTATTCAATATAAATATAAAAAAAAAGATTAAATCGCGATATCCTCGATATACTTTATTGCACTGTTTGGTAAAATATATATTTTATATCACTCGAAATATTTGCATTTCACTTTTACATTTAAATTAGATCAGTGTATAATGGCTTTGATATGCACTAGTGCGCACTAGTGCGTCCAATCGAATTCGCTAATGGAAAATCACACAAGATGAAGTTGACTGAGTGTATTCAATAGTCATTATAAAATTATAAAAAAGTAATGCATTTCGAAAAGCTTTTCAAGCATTATTCAAGAGATAATGGGTGTATTCGGAGACGCTATTAATATTTTCTTTATAAGCGCTATTTGTATTTTATTTACTTTTTGTTGTCCATTAAATGTAAATAAGGATAGAATAACACAAATATAACGCTAATAGCGTCTCCCCGAAGGCCCTGAACGCATCTAATGAAAAATGCTACACATATTCTTATCACATTTATTTTAATTATAAAATGTATCTGTAGTATTCAGCAATTTTAAAGGAAAATAAATAGATACAACAATAATAACTTAATCTTAATTATCCATTATTTAGAAAATTCATATTGTTTCTTTAGACAATAGCAAACAATAATAGATCTTTAATAATAAATTATTTGTAAGACTTTTACGTAAATTCTCCAGGTTTTATACATATTTTAGATGCATCGAGAAATTTCAATTTATTTAGATAAAGCGGAACGTGCAGCAGATATTGATTTCAATAAAGTTAACAAAGTATCATACACTTATTCAAGTGGTGCTATCGAGATGAAATCTTTATTAGAAACTTTTCCGTAGGCCTCGTAATTCCCGTGGTCCACGCGGAACTAATTCGACAGAACTAATAACGAAAGAATTTACGGAGAAGAGCTGCGGTCGTGCGGCGAGGAACTTCCTAACGACTTTCTGCCCGGTAACTGTCCGGCCGTTAACTTCCCGGCGCTAGTGATTTTCAGGAAAGCAATCCGCGATCGCGCTTTTGAACCTTTTGCAGCTGCCTTACCGCCTTCGAGCGATCGACCGTTGAAATCTCGTCCTTCGTCATTCTCCTGGTTCTTTCTACCATGCGCGTTTTCTTCAACGTTCCCTCTCTTTGCCTCTCTCTCCCTTATGGCCCTTCGGTTCTTACCGCCATTTCGCATCCGAGCTTTCGACTCGGTACTAAACTCGTTCTCGAAGCGACGCAGCACGACCTATCGAAGAAAAAGCAGGAGCCTGGAGGGAAAAGCGACAGGGAAAAAAGGTAGCGAATCGCGACGGGATTGCAGACAGGGATGGAAAATAAGAAGTTAAAACGACGAATGAATGCGTTACTTTGGCTGCACTCGTCATGAGCAACTCCACCAAAAGAAGGACAAGGGAAAAGGAGAGTTCCAGAGCAACAAAAAAAGAAAATGACGTTGCTCGTTCGTAGTTTTAAGTTGAGAGCAGGGTTTTAATCCAAATGTGCTAGCGGCCCAATTATACAACACTAGAAGACTATATCACTGTTGCGAATTTCATTAAGTAGAGTATGCATTAGTGTTTTAGCGGAGGCTAAAAGCTTGAAAATAATTTCTCTATAAGAATTTCCGATCTTTTGCTATTTTAATCAGTGGTCAGAAAATGTGTTTAGAAACATAAGATAATTGCAAAAAGGTTTCACGCAGCAGGAAGTTACTTTAATGGTACATTTGTACTTGTTTGCGACAATGCTCGGAACTCTTTGCTTCATATTGAAAGAAAAATGAAGGTGAAAGCACAGTCTAGAGAATTTGTTCGCTAACATCGTACTTTTATGTCTTTTCTTTTTCGTTCTGGTCGATTTCTCAATTATTAACGTGTTGAGAATGCTATTAGCGTGTTTACGACAGAAATTCTCTCTCTCTCTCTCTCTCTCTCTCTCTCTCTCTCTCTCTCTAACAGCATGGAAATTAATAATTGAAGATAACTGCATCTCGCATTCCATTCATTAAAAATTATCGTTATATCTTTTCTTAATTTACATGTTAATTGCTAATTGAAAGGACAAATAAACACATGCATTGAAATTAAAAGATGAATATTTTATTCATTAAAAAATTCATGTTTATATCTCTTGCATTGCAAATCGCCGTTTAACCGTCATAGAAATCATAGCATAGGATTCATAAGATTCATAGGATTCACAGCGTCAACATTACTATCAATATACAGTTACATATCACCAATATTTTTATCAACACTTCACTGTCAATATTGACACAGTGTTATTAATATTGCGGTATATGTACTTGTAGTCTCTCGTTATTTGCTTTATGTTCATTCAATTTCTCACGTATTCAATAACATTATGTATTTTTACTCCGCGTGATTTGATGTACTTTTTTTTAAAAATTAAATCTGAATGTAGACTATTAAAATTATACAAACTATTAAAAGAAAAAATAAAAACTGATTTAATCACAACAAAATGCTAGAGAAAAATAGGTTCAATGTATTTTAAATAGAATATGTACATTTCGGGTAAATATTATTATATAAGATATTAATTTTCATTTTACATCTGTCTAAAAAGTAGAAACTATCTTTCTCTCTCTTTCGCCTTCTCTTTCTCGCGTCTTTAGACTATAAAGCCAATCCTGAAAAGAACTCTGAAGGTGCACAATGGCATTATAGTGTCCAGAACAGCTCGAAACTAATTTATAGAGTCTCTTAAGGGATCTTCTGCAGCTGTATGTAACGGCCGCCGATAAATAGAGAAACATGATGGCGAAGCGAAAGAATGACTTTGACTGATGTTTAAGTTCTTTTATAAATACAGACATCAGTTCTCTCCCGAGGCGTCTAACGGGAAAAAAGCTTTTGAAATAGGCGAAATACGGAAAGATGAAAACTATCATAAAGGATATTGCGAGGTTAATCAACCTCTACAAATACATTGAGAAATATAGTGAAATAGAGAAATTTAAGGAAACTATGGTTCTCGGAGCTTTCCTCGCGGGAATTCTCCGCTCGTAACTTACGCGCTGAGTATTGCAGCCCCAGATGTAATTTCATACCTTTATGTCCTTTCGATAGCGTACGCGGGGATAGGAAGCTCGACACGGATACACGACGCATCCAAAAACTTTTTCCCGAACCGTTACGCTTTAGTGATATTTCGACGGTCGGCACGTGATGTCGAAAGTTTCGCAGGGAGCGAGTGTCCCATGAGTGTCATAGTTCCCCGTAGGTAAAGTTTCGTCTAGTTTACCTATCATTGTGCACACGGATCGGTCAATATTTGTTATACTACTTTATTGCCGAACCACTGATATATTTTTTCGAGAGAAATCTGCATCTCGTACGTTAATAAATTAATAAAACTACATTTTTCCTTAATGTTTTAATTGCTTGTCTAACCAATGCAACGTAATTCGTTTTGCAAATTCACGTAAAAGAATATTATCCTGGCGTTACTCGGGGAAATAATTGAGTTTTGTCGTGCTACTTTTTTTCAGTCAGTTAATTTGTTGTCCTGTTCTATTTAGGCTCCATTTTTGTAGAAATATGATTAAAAGTGTGCAAAGTTTTCTTTATTTCATGTAAAATTAGTGGAGTTACATTAAACCGTGCGTTACGATTTGTTAAATTCTCACGAATCTGGAAACATTTACTAATGAGAGCAGAGAGAGAGAGAGAGAGAGAGAGAGAGAGCTTGAGAACACGACGTACAATTAGTTAGTTTTCCCTCTTCACTTTCCAATTATCGCATCACTCCTTGCCTAATCCGCTGCGACACTCTCAGTATCGTGCATCTTCTCTGCATGGTTTCCCACCGCAACTCTCTAGTCCCATCTCCTTCACCTTATATCTATAGAGTGTCCTAAAGCTATTATACTTTGTATCTTGAGTTTATTGAAAATTATCGAGTCAGACAGTAAAACAAAACAAGTTATTTCTTTTAAGTCTTTCTTAAATTATAAACTATAATTGCATTTTTTGTACGCCACTCACAAAATAGAATAGAAAATTAAATTTTGTATTATAAATCAATTACTAACCATAAAACTTAATTACACAATTGTCGTAGCAGTTTTAACGTTTAAAATTTATTTAACCTTAATTACGCGATGATTTATTAACGAAGAAAGAACGGAGGAAGAAAAAGAACTTTTTGTGTCTGAAAATTCTTGACAAAAAGTTATTTGTTTCGATATATATTATAAAAAAAACTTACGTTATTGTTAACGTTGCAGGATATCGTGAATCAACCTAGTTTTAATGACTGATCCGCATTGTTAAGGGAAAATCCATCCTGGAAGAAGATGTTAGTGAAACTTTGGGACACCCCGTGGAGCACTCTGTCCTCGAAGTAGGAGCTTCGTAACAAAGGTGTCGCGGCAATTATCTCCGAGCGCGTGCAATTACTTCGAGGCCGAGAGCAAACTCCAGACTGGCCCATTTACCGGGATATCGGAGAATCGGTGGCAGCCTCCTTTCGGAACTCGAGATTGTTGTCGCTCGGGGTTAGTTAATCACGCTGCCAGAGGGATGAAGGAGTCCAAAATGGTGCTCGGCAGTGGTGGTCGTGCCTTGAATATCATGCCGTTCCACACTTCGGCCAAACTTTGCGGAATGCTCCGCTTTGTTCGATATGCGGGTTAAGGAGAGCGAGGGAAATAGGAAAGGACATGGGTTAAGTGAAAAATCATGTCTCCGAACTCCTCGGGAGCAGGGTGATAAGCACCTAATCGTACTCCGGTCTGCAATAATATAATGAGATACGCTTTTGCTTAAGAAAATTACGTATACATAACGTCGATACGAGGGGCGACCGGGAGTCGTTGATCAAACGAAGTGAGACACTTTACGCGGACTTGGATCGTGTTCAGGGAATCCAAGTAAGCGCAAGAGAATTTCGTCGTAATATGTTTGTAAGAGCGCCTTAAACTGAGGAGGCGAATGAAGGATCCTGAATTCGAGCGATTCCGACTCAGGATGTTATGCACTTAATTGGTCCGAGTACCACCTGCACGTCGCCGCGTATTACCGGAATTGCAGGTGATTGGGGAAGATAGCCGATAGGTGCCTCAGAGCTCGTCGGACTAATTTAATTGACTGTTCATACGAAGTTAGGGGATTAGACGCGGATGGGCAGTTAGACCACTATGTGTCGTAGGAAAAGCTTCTTAAATCTGAATGATACGTAAATGTATATAAAGTTATGTATACAAGTATTTATTATTCTTCATTTATAGCACTCTAGATAATTTCTTCTGCGGTTCTTGAAATATTTTGTAAAACTAACTTATTATAATAGTTAATAGTTTATTCTCTAAATCTGAATCAGCTGCTAATCGCTGATATCAGATACTAAATATGCCACTGGTAATCAGTGAATGAAATCCCTAACCTATCTAATCTTTATTATGTGATCTAACAAACTTTGTTTCAGTGCATAAATTCAGTGAATATGATATTCGAAGATTGAAATGCAAATATCAGTATTTTAATTATATAATGCTCTAACATTCTTCCTTTTTTAATTGATTATTCAATATAAAGTATGTCATCGGATAATTAGTGACTATCCACTGATTCAGATTTAGAGAGTAGATATAACTTGAATCCGACACATAAAAATGAGAATAATTTTTTTTATTATTTTCGTTTGTAATATTTTAGGCAATTTTTCTTTGGCATTTCTTAAAGAATTTTGTAAAACTGACTCATAATCATTAAAATAGTTATGTAGATATTAATTTACCTAAATTACTTGGGAGATTATCTTTTATATAATTGCATATAATCGGAAATAAAAATAAGATTATATTCAGTTTAGATCTTGAATCTGACATGTAAAAATAAGTTTCTTTTTTATAATTTTTTGTAGCATTCCAAACATTTTTTGCGGTTTTTGAAATATTATAAAACTGATTTATGATTTAATAGCATGCTAAACTTTTGCGTTTAAATCACTAATAGATGAGATTTTTATAAAATAAGAAAATACAGTATTTCTCCCAATTGTCATGGTTAAGTTGGAGGGTAGCCTGATTGAACGACCAAACAACCCAGACGAAGTATCCCGCTTCGTTTGTCGCACTCGATAAACGCGAATTGCGTTGAAACTGCAATGTCCACGGACTGAGTACGAGATGAGTACGAAATTCAACGTCGAGAAAATAGGACACGCTGAATAGGAGAGAAGGAAAGAGAGAGTGAATGAGAGAGAGAGAGAGAGAGAGAGAGAGA
>Ga0157364_1006418_pt1 | contig 12077 bp, 9 predicted proteins | sample AttsexASBM2_FD_111476 | JGI IMG/M metagenome (GOLD analysis project Ga0157364, IMG submission 111476) | Fungus gardens microbial communities from leaf cutter ant in Ribeirão Preto, State of São Paulo, Brazil - Atta sexdens ASBM2 | ecosystem: Host-associated > Fungi > Mycelium > Unclassified ...
GGTCTTTAAGATTTATAGACTTTTTATTGTTCCGTTTTTACATAAAAAAATTCTTGTATACTAAAATTTTTTAACAGTAATTGCTTATCGTAATAAAAAGCTGTAATAAATAAAAGTATTTTACTTATTTTTTTTTATAAATAATTAAATGTATTGGGTTGAAGGAAAAGTTCTGCGGTATTTTGTTAACTCAAAATTATATAGGGTAGAGCGGAGCTAGTTGTGTGACACTTTTTCTTTAAATTATTATACATCTTCACACAATTATGACAGATTAATGGTAAACGCTTTAAAACGTTGCATGTTTATTTAAGGCTTAATATTTAAATACTTATAAATTCTTAATATATCTCGTAAATAAGAAAAAAATTATGTTAATAAAAACAAAGATGCAAAGTGGATCAATATGCCTCACCTATGGAGCATCCTCTAAGGATAAGTTGAGCAAGAAGAAGATAATCGTTTAATGAGATTATATATTATTAAAAACATGAAAGGATTATGTGTATATATTAATCAAATTTTTATTATTTTCATCTTAAGTATAATAATTTGTATTCTTTCTTTTTAAATGCTTTAATTAACAAAATTAGAAGAATTAATTTAAAATCTTTACTCTTTATTATAGTAATTAAACATAAAATATATGTTTAATCGTTAACATAAAATAAAAAGCATGATAAGCTTGATAAAGATAGGATTTCATTTAAATTTCATTTAACAGCTGAGTTTATAAGGTTAGTTATGAGATACTAGCTCAATAAGCATCATATTTGATATTGACTGAAATATTTTTTTATAACTGAAAAACAGATAAAATATCAATTTTACACATTAAAGTTAAAAAATACATTAATAGCTTATATTTTAAAAATACATTTGATTGTTATTAATTATTTTAATTACGCATGGACCAAAAAGAATACTCATCTAATAATTTTATTTTTTATATATGAAAACGAAAAAGCATGTTTGGTTGTTGATAACCCGACATAAATTATTGTATTAAGCACAGTAGTCTCTGTCTTTGTACTAGTTTACGCAAGCACAGCCTATCTATATATATTTTGGTTATTTAGATATTTGCATTGGCCCAACTTGCTCCTATATTCGTTGAAAATATCAAAATTTTAAAAAAAGGTTTTAAAGCTTGAAATCTCTATTTTCGAATGGTTACTACTTTTTGAATTTATGTGAATTTTGTAATTTTTATATGTAGAAAACTACGAGCTGAAAAAAAAAAAGAAATTTTTTTCTTACTTTATGGATCTGTGCCAAAAAAAGTGCCAAAAAAAATTTGCGAAAATTTTCAACTATCTATATCATGAAAGTTTGGAATTTTCACTTACAAAATCGTTTTTTAAAAACGTTTCTGCAATTTTTTGTTCTTGAGTTATTCATGAGTTAAAAGGAGCATTCTAACTTTGATTGCTCATAACTTCATTAAAAAATCATCGTACTGCAATTAAAAAAATTAATTTTTAAAGCTGAATTGAATAGTATCATGCTAATTTTTTAAATGTAAAATATATAAAATTTGAGTTAAAAATATGATATTACTATCCTTATATGTATATATATGTATATATAAAACCGTGCAATGCAAAAAAAGGATAATAATATCATATTTTTAGCTTAAATGTATTATACATATATTCTATTTTTAAAAAAATTGGCAATTACACCACTTGATAAAGCAACGTTTCAGAATCTATTTTAATAATTATGCTACGATGATTTAATGGAGTTAAATGAAAATTAGAATGCTCTTTTATTTAATCCGCGTAATTTACTAACAAAAAATGAACTTTCAGGAAAAACCTTAAGCTTTTATGTCAGATAACCGAAAATTTTGCATCAAATATATTCTGTATATAATTTTAAGCTAACAAAATTTCACAGAGAATTTTTTCTTCAATTAATAAGTCCGTATTTCCGTTTCATTATTTACGGAACGTAAATATTCCTTATTTCACGCATTTGCAACGTTAATGCTCTGCGCTGTTTGATATATATACATATATTGTGTGTACATGCTGCTAGACTCGTGTAACAATTTTCTGCGCGACTACTCGGTGAGTTATTAATTATTCCGTACGGCTATTCTTCACGGAGATAGCCGCTCGTTCGCGCGCGCGAGGCAGAAATACAGTGCAACTTGAGAATTTCAATTACTACCCGCAGAACTTACAATTAGCCTCGCGACTATGGCCGCGCACGGTCGATCCCGTGGTTCGTAAGTGGGATGTACCAACCGTGTATGTATTTGTAACGATTATATGCAGCGCTCGCAGTCGATACACTATGGGGTGTTTTCTGGAACGAATTGTGAACAACGAATTCTGATTTCGTCCAATTCCGTCGCGTAAGAGCTCGAATTCTCTTGAAAATTTTTTAACGTCTCAAAAATATCCCGAAAGTTTAGAAAGTCAAGAAAATGTTTTCTTATTGGTGTTTTTGAAACATTTTAAGATCTTAAAAATTGTTACTGATGTCTGCGTAAAAAGAATGAATTACGAAATAATAACGTATGAAAAAAATATTTAGGAGAGTACGTTTAGGAGATATTTATGAATTTTATAATAGTTCGAGATTTTTATATATATATATATATATATTTGAGGAGATTTGCGTCCATCACGTAATTCATAATACGAGAGAACTATATACAAAGTTTCACTTGGAGTTCCACATAAAGTTCCACATAAAGTTGTAATCTTGTACTTTTACCACCCATGCATTTATTCCTTATATTATTATCATCGCGCTCGTTTTCTATGGAGATCTAGTTATGTTGCGTTCAATCAGCCGATCCGCGGATTCGACATATCAATTCAGATAGACATATGAGAGATGTTGTGTATGCCGTTGAAGGATCTCACACCGTAATTTCGTGGGCGAGTGAAGCGATATCTCGATTGGATAGGACGATAGTTTACGAGTCACCCAGTAGATTTGTCCGCCTGCAGATATGGTTACATAGGCCGACGGTGTAAATGCCGAGGACGGGGCAAACGAGGGCGCATAGATATAACCGTATATCATTGTTCCCTGAAACTTCCGAGAGAGAGAGAGAGAGAGAGAGAGAGAGAGAGAGAGAGAGAGAGAGCTCCTGGCACGTCCTGCCGCATAATTTCAAAATGAGCATCGTCCACGTGTTTTACCTACGACAGCGAACGAGAACTTGGTCTTAGGTATAATGATTAAAGTGCACTGATGGCACGAATGAGCTTTGCATGCGCCCTTTTTCGTATTGCACAACGCTGAGAATGGGATAGAATAATGCGTGCACGAAATAAAATAGAAATTTCTTTCGCCTTCTTTTTCAGTGTTTACATCTCTGCACCTCCAGCAACGCATACGTGCGGCATTCGATTCTTTCGTCATCGCGAATTATCTCGAACGGTTTTTACTTGAAGGTATTCGTTATCCACGAGAGCGGATAATTCGTACTCTCCTTTCGTTATAGTTGCAAGCTCCAATGGGTCGTTATATCCTTTCATTGCAAGTTTCGAATTTTAGTTTTAGCTATGTATAAAGAGAAGTCAGCTACCTGTGACGCACACACAATTAAAAGGCTCCTTTTGCAGCTCGATGCGGCGCGACACGTAGCTTTCAGCTGGATTTTGTTCATGTCGGACGGCGCGAAAAAAAGCTTGTTGTAATTATCGAAACATTGGATGTGCCGCACATAAAAGATGGTTTTCAATTACTGGCTAACTAGAAATCCAGTTTGCTGCAGCTCATCCCAAAAACACAGAACACTAGCGCGGCTGCTTTGAACCGGAAACCAGAATGACGTCACAGAGAGTATTCTTTTTAACGGTGATACGGTCAAAGTGTTACGATAGAAGGACGCGTCGAATTTCCACAGCTAAATATCTCTGGGAAGCGAGAAAGTATTACGATGTGTACACTTTGAGTATCGTGTACGTTTACGATCGTAAAAAGACTGCGGGAGAGTGGATAAGGAACGAAGAAACCTAAGCCTCTTACCGTGAATTTAATTCGACTTGTAGTCCTTTGCAGTGAGTCCAGACGTAAAGCCTGTTGCCAGCTTGCGAATGTATACGGACGGTGAAGTTCTCTTTAGATTCTTCGTTCTCCGTCGAATGCAGCGTGCGCGAATAAAATAGGTGTATGGGGTCCAATAATACTATTGTACTTCGTGTCTTCACTAATCGAAAGGTTCTTTTTAGTCTATGCTCGCAAAATCTATTCTTAATTAAGCTCAAAGTTGAAATGATATCGCCATATCTCTCCACGTGTCGTTCAATTATAAATTCAGGGAGAGAGATCAAAATTTGTAGTTATTATTAGATAATTTTTCGTGGGCAGTGTAGACGGAAGAACTTTGCATCGTGAAATATTGATCGCTTTGACAAATCAAATATGGATCGAGCTGATCAGATTCGTACATATTCAGACGTAACACATTTAACCTTCGATATACACGTGTCGTGCGAAAAAGTGACCGAGATTTCGTCTCCTTTCCCGATATAACAGCTCTTAAAATTATTTAAGTCGAACGAATCGAAGCCGTGCTTGCGGAGAAGTCTCGCATTCGCAGACTATCCTTATCTATAGCCGGAACGCGACGTTCGAGAAAATATATACCACGAGATTCGTTCGGAGACTCGTATTATCGCGATATCCGGTGATAAAAACGCCATGACCGAACGTAATCTTCATACCGCGTCGGAACTGTATAGAGAATAGTGTTTGGTATTCGGACGGAAATTGCTCGATAGGTTCGAGATCGAACAATGGGAACAGACTGGCGGAAGAATATCGGAAAACGAGCGCCATCGGGGTCGCGCGTATTTTTGTGTTCACTGACATAGACATAGAATGAAGAACGAGAGCACGCGCTTCCTTTCTGTTACGCCACACGAGAAAAAGGCGAGATAAACGTTGGTGCTCTTTTTTGCTGCTTTTACGTTTGTAATAAAACGGATAAAGGGAAAATGTGGTTATATAGAATTTAATTATGGCCTACGCGTATTACGTGTTGAAACTTGCGTAAATATGAATGAATCTTAATCGCTTATAAAAACAAAATTATTCATGTGATCTTTATGTACGAGAATTTTCTAATATCATTTTTTTATGACACGGAAATTGCAGATTTAAGTAGACGATAACTAATTTAGTTTTTTATTATTTATTATAGTCCGTATTAAATAAAGTAATTTTAATTTGAACAAACTGACGAAAGAAATGTTTTCGTTGTTTCGAATAAAAAAAGAAATAAATTATTGGATTCATTAATTTTCATTATTTGATCTTTTATTAAATTAAGTAATTTTAATTTAAACAAACTGATAAAAGAAGTATTTTTGTCATTTTGAATAAAAAAGGAATGAGTTATTGAATAATCCATTGGATTCATTAATAACATTTAAAAAACATTGTCGACCACTCGCTGTTGATATCACACTAATAATAAATGAAAACAAATTCTATGGCGATTAACTACCAGTTCATGCAGGTCGTGATTCTCTCCGATTCCCGGCGGTATTCTGGATTACTAGAAAATATCGCTTTTGATGTGAATTCTTCTGCCTTCCTCTCCAGTAAAAATATCATAAGCTATAAGTTTTATTGCCTCATATATTCAGCCTGCATTGGTTAAAATGAAGATAATCGATATGCTTTATCATGCTGAATTATTCAAGCCTTGCTCAGTTTATTCCACTTTTGGCATTGGCTGAATGAGGCGGTCTGGAAGAAAAGTTTGATGCCCGCGTGAATGTATCACTAGCGTGCAATCGTGTAGTAGAAATAGTACGTCATTCTCAGTATCATAAATAGAAGTTTAACGTTTCCTCCATTCGTATTGCATGCCACTCATACGCTTTTGTACGTTTAGGAAAGTTTCACGAAATGTCAAACAAAGCATAATTTTTGTTGATTAAAATAAATGTAAAATGAATGAATTAATCTGTTCACGAAGAAAATGGTTTTGCTGAAATATATAAAAATTAAGTTATACAGATATAGATTTGAAAACAATTATATTATACTATAAATAATACTCAAAATAATTACAAGATAATGCTATAAAAAGTTCTGATATTTTAGCAACCAGCTGGAGCTTCCAGCTTATTTTCAAATCAGTATACAACTAAATACTTTAATTAGAAATCCATTCTTTCCGTTTATATAACTTGACGGTAATAAGATTTAAATATGATTTAAACGCATACATATGAGATAATTTATTTAAAGAATTATTCTCTTTGAAAAAAATACTATGTTTTTTCTTCGCTGAAAAATAGATGATATAAAGTTGCATGGACTGTTTGTATTTCTTAGCAGCTATTATCCGCATGACAACGTTCTTGTTGATTTTATAAGCAATTTTTACTGATCGATCCCTGGCTCGTCGAAGCAGCTCATGGATTCCAATGCAGCAGTCCTCACATTCTGCGCTCAAATTAACTTTTGCCGGAAAAAAGATAAATTCGCCGAAGCGAATTCCTTCGTTATAGATTTTTTTTTTATGAAACTTATAACTCGCTAAATTCTACTTTGAGACTCGCTGTAATGATTAAATAATGAAGAAGAAGTCAAGCAACTGCTAAACTTAGAATCTTAGAGGATTTATTCCAATAAAGTTGATCAATTATATTTGAAATATTGGAAAGAATTCTTTTTATCTTCGTAAGTTAAACATCGCATTACTTATAAATGAATATTATCATTTGTTTAATGTAGATCTCATTTTCAAGTTGTATTTAATAAAACTGTATAATTATATATTTCGTGTCAGTTTATACGTCAGTTTATGTATGAGTACATAATTAGCATTTATTATTGGAATTTATTCGCAAAAGAGGCAATCATACACTATTAGTAGAGTTTTCGCTGTTTCCATCATTTAATTCCACCATTGCAATGAGATAAAGTTTTTTTTTTTTTTTGGAAAGAGTGTGTAGTTGTTTGAGGTAGAAATTATATCTATGCGATCTCACGCTAATTGCCAACTGAGCTCTTTGCTTATTAAACCACCGACGACGTCGTGCACCAGCGGGCGTTGGATAATTCATGATCATTCATGAGTGTTGAAAACGCAGCTGTTTGATTTACGTGTCTAATTTATGTGAAAATTTGTCGACTCGGGAGGACAATTTGGGATCGTAAATTTACAATTTCTGACGGTGTTAGGGACTTCGACGAGAAATAGTTTTTCTGGTCAGTTACAAGAGCGCTCTGCGCCCTTAATAACCGTCGCGTCGCCCTTCTCGTATCTCTTTCATACCTATTCTAGGTGAAATTCTCTCTCTTAACGAGTGCGCGTGACTTCGGGAATTTCGGTCCCCCTGAGGAAATTACAGCGAGACAGTCACTCTACTCTCGTTGCTCCCGTGCTCTCGGGACGATCGTTTGGCTGAATAAATGATCGGCCGGGAAGTCATTTTGTTACTTACGATGTTTCCATCGGAGCACGAAAGGGATTGCTAGTGGTTGCATCTGTCAGATGAAGGGCTCGTAGCTTATCCCCTTCCGAAATTATTCTCGCCTCTTATATTCGCATTTTGCTTTTAATTTCCTCAGTTTATAACTGGATTTTTGCTTCAAATTGATCGACCGAAGTTGTCCTCACTGAAAAAAAAATTATTAAATTCTAATGAATGTTTGTTTAAATAATACTAACGAAAAACATTTATAGTATAAATACATATTTATTAAATGAAAAAAATTATATTTGAATCAATTAATGATTTTTGTATCAAATAAATATGTGTTTACATTTAGTAAATATTTAGTAAGTGTTATTCAAATAAAGTATTATTCAAATAAATATTTATAAATTTAATAAATTATTTTTGAGTGCACCGGTCATCACATTTAACATTTCCTCTGCGAGTGGAACGATAAATTAAAATGCTCTCGCGAGCTGCGGTGATAAATAATCGTGCGCTGCGGTAAGAACAACGTTCCCGGCGCGACGAGCCGAAAAGCGGGCCGAGGACTTTTTGATTGTCATGAACACTCGTACGAGTTATCATTGTTATCAGCAGTTGAAGTTCTCCACGCTTCGTTAGGAGAATTGCATTAGGGGCGAGTCATCGATTTCGCTCGCGAGATAGAACGATCCAATTTGCTATCCTTAATTTCCTCTCGCGTCGTCCTTAACAAATTACAATTCTTCGTCACGTGCCGCTTGCTAAACACGCACTTTCGTGCGTTCGTTTGCTCGGAGAATGAGACTAATTTCCGGTTTTTCAATCATTTTATAGGGACGTTGTCGTAGCGACGAAGTACAAGGAGGAGATTGCAAGGAGAACATACGCGCAAGATTAAAAAAATTGATCGGGCGTTTTCTTTCGTTCTTTTCCGAGAGAAAAAGAAAGGGGTGAGAGCTATGAGGAGAGAAGAGAAGGCAAGCAGGAATCGAGCCGCCGTCGCTTAATCCTCTGTGAGAGAGTTTTTTTTGTAGAACGACTTTACTTCCGCCGGATGAGACGTTACTCGAAAGTAATCCGAGAAATGCAGCTGTGCGAGTGAGAGAGCACCGGAAGGAGATCTTAAATACAGCTGGAGTCGCGTAATTGATGGATTAAATCGTTATCACGAACTCGCTGCAGTTTATGCGCGGCCACACGACGTCGAGGATACGTCGTACGTATATTGAATTAGCTTACTCGCCGCTTTGCGTCTTCCGCTGATAGGAAAAGTTATTTAATCGCTCTCGGTACCAGCGAGACCGTACCGGCAGATTACAACAACGGAGAGTCGGGCGAATTACGCGCTTAGTAAACCACGCATCACGACGCGATTTATAGACGTTTTCTGATAATTATTACACGGCATGGACGTACCATTGGGTTTATGATTCTCCTTTAATGTTGATTGGTAAATCTTGTAATTCTAAGCACGGATACGCGATGTACGAAGATCTGCGGATTTACGAGCAGATTCAGGTCCCATTCAAATTAAAAATAAATTGAGTAGGTTTTTTCCTGGAGATTTGTTGAGTCTCTCGAAATAGACTTATTAGAGGAACAAATATAAATGTACCCACATCGAATCTCAATGAAAATTATTTGTTGGCAAAGTCTTCGCTTCGATCACGATTAATGCAGTCTTGCTAACTTGCTTTATACCTACATATAACTTATGTATAAAACAAATTAGCAATTTTTATTCCTTTGTGTTTTTATGAAAAGAAAATGTAATGTTTTATTCGCTTTTATTTTATCATCTGTTAGATAAATATCTGTCAGCTAATTGCAAATTAATATTGTATTGATTAATATGACATTAATTCGAATAATGTGACATAACAAATTAAGTAATTTTACCTATTTTATTGATTAAATAAATTGGCATGTTTAATTAAGTAAAATGCTATTTGTATTTGCAATTGTTTAATAAAATTGGGGCCTATATAAGTCGCAAACAAGCGTAGATATTTATACGATACAGTGATCATTAAATTTGTTTACATTTTTTTTTTTAATGAATATTTTAAGAGAGAACAAATCATTTCTGTTAGTTTACAGTCAGCAATGGAGATTGAAGAGGGACTCGAAACAGAGACAGCCGGAAAGCTTATTATGAAATACTACAAAGATGAAATCTTGATAAAATTGTGCACGGTAATTATTGTATCACAACGATATACATATGCGCTCAGTAACTCATTTGAACTTTATTAATTAGAGTATGTTCTACAAATTATTTAATGATTTAATTTTATTTTATCTTTTTTTTTGTTTCGTGTTTCTTAATTTCGGCTCTCGTTCCAAATTTATACATCACGTGATAATATGCGCACACACAAAGAAACAATACACATACACACTAATAAAATACAAAAGAAGAACTCTTCATCTTCCAGCTTCTATTAATCTATTCTGACGCTTTACTGCCCGTTTCTACCAGTGAATACTAGAAACTGATAGAAACGGGCATAAAGCGTAGATTTACAATACTTTAATCACGGTTCAACTTACTCTTCAAGTTTTTTTTCATTCTTAGGACCAAGATTAAAATTAAACTAGATTGGTAGAAACAGGCATCCGCCGTGTTACCTGTAAATATCTTTTTGTATGGACAGATGCATCGAAATGTCATATACGTTGCCAAACACGGACGACGGATTCGCAGAATTATGAAGCTATACATATATAATTTCGTGCCATCTTTATAATGTGCCCTGGATGTTAAAATTACGTTTATTACTTACCATGTCGTGTTTATGATTTGTATACCAGTTTGTGATGTAATCTAAAATATTACAGTAATACCGTCCTTCGAGTCGAGACATAACGATTTTATTTCCTTTCCGTCGATGTCTCGTGGTTTTCTCTATTTTTACGCGTCTCTCGTTAAGTTTGTTTAATACTTTTTTTTGCCTACGCAGGCATGCGCGCGACTTAAATAAAATTCATAGTAACAGTTTGATGAGTAAAGAACTGTTTAATATTTTTATAAATGCATTTTCTAACATTCTACAATAATATATATATTTTAATAATATATTTTCATCATTACATCGTCTAATATTTAATATTTAATAAGTTTGACTACATATAATATGGTTGTTATACCGTCTTTTGTAATACTAAAGTAAGATGATCCTTATAAAATTGGTTATGTTATCTATTGTAACTCGAATGTGAGATGATCCTCATAATATGTTATATAATTAGATATATGGAGTAATTATGTATTTCTACGCCTGATGAGGACTAAGTATAGTCGAAACGTACCGTGAAACTTATCGTCGGAAAATTATAATTTGTGAATAATAAATATTATATGTTTTACATCTAACTATAGCTCGTTTAATATATTGATCTGGGTTTACTATTTATTAATTTTATTGTAAATTATACGAGCAAAAAGAATTGATATTATTTTATGTTGTAATAATATATTTTTCCTGTTGCTTTCCATACTTCTATTCGTTTGTTCGTTTTTTTGCAAAAGTATTTTGCATCGGAGAAAATATTTACCAACCCATTCGTATATGATTATCTTGAAATGTACTTGTTAATGCTACGTGATGTATTAAAAGCGCTTTCGAGTTATAAAGTAATTAAAATGTAGTCGACGAGCTGTTGTTCATTCTGCCATAATATCAAAGATAACAAGGATAAAAGTATTAAAGCAAAATATATTTCTACATTTTTTATATTCCATGGAGAGTTCGTACAACCGTTAATCGCATCATGGCTCACAATAAGTTATGTAATTATCATGTAATATTGCTGGAAAAGTTTCTATCTGATTAAGTCCTGTAAAATTTACAATGCTGCCTGTAAAATTAAAAGATATAGGTATGTCAATACATATATGATGTTAATATAATTTTCCTTTTGCTTTTTTCATATTTTGCCTTAATTAATTTATTTTTTTTTAAGTAAATATATATATATATAAATATATATGGAAATATTACTTCTTGGTAAATCCTACTTCGCTCCTACATTTATTGATTACGTCTTGTATTGTAAGTTACTCATTTTTTTCTGTATCTACTTTTATATGTAATTCCAATGTAATTTTTTTTATCGCTGTATGGGGGATGCATTATTCTTTCATTTACAAGGCTTCTATATTGCGGCGTGTTCTCGCATCGGTTGTAACCGCTCGAACGGACTCAAAATTTACGGCCGCGCTTTTCTATTACGCGAATCGCATTATGTTATCGTTTGGATTCGACGTGTACACGCACACGGGATATTCCTAACTAACTCGGGCTCGGAGCCGACTGGAAGAGACGGAAAAAAATTTAGCCCAGTTTCGGCGCTGAGTATTTTGGCTCTGTGACAGCGGTCCTCGTCCCTGCAGTACTTTCTACTTCCGTAACTCGGAATAACTTTCGTAGTTGCGGAGAGATAGTGAACTTCGCGATTAACGATTTGTTAGAGTATTGTCAGAAATAAATCGAAAGACAGAAGGATACATTGATGGTTGATACGAGTGGAGTTTAATCGTCAGAAAAAAAGTATTTTCTATTGACGGACATGCCACTTTGTTTATATTCGTCGATTTTTTCTTTTATTTTTGTTTCTTTATTAAAATTATTGCAATGTTACGGAATAAAACTTTTTGCCACA
>Ga0157364_1006419_pt1 | contig 12076 bp, 10 predicted proteins | sample AttsexASBM2_FD_111476 | JGI IMG/M metagenome (GOLD analysis project Ga0157364, IMG submission 111476) | Fungus gardens microbial communities from leaf cutter ant in Ribeirão Preto, State of São Paulo, Brazil - Atta sexdens ASBM2 | ecosystem: Host-associated > Fungi > Mycelium > Unclassified ...
AAGAAAAAAAGGAAGAAAGATGAATTGTGCAAAAGTTTAGCTAAAAAGAACAGGCTTCTAAAGATTTCTCTTGTTATTCATTGTAATAATTGAGCTACTTACATGCTTTTTTACTTATTCCTGAATTATGTTGCAAAAACAAATTATTAGAGATTTCAAAACCGCTTGCCTTTTCATTTATACATATTTAGCAATGTATATTAGCATAAATGTTAGCACTGCTTTAGTGATCGAGTCACGTGGAGTTATCATGTATTGTATAATAGTGTACAGATATACAAATACATGTAATTCTCAGTCTACGTAAAATTCGAGCAGATTGAAGATAGTTTGATGTTACCAAGTTTACGGCTTTAAAAATCAAATTTACAGCTGTGAATGCTAAGAAACTTTTAGATTAGAATAATAGATAATTGGCCAAAGGAAGTGAATTGATATAGCGACACATTTGAATTGTAGTAATATGACAACCGATCCGGAACGCGCCGCCAATGCTAGCGGTACAGAATCCGTTGAAGACGAAGACGATAACCATCGCAAAATTTTACGTAGACCTGATGTGTTAGCTGCTCTTCGAGATGGTATTACTGCAGCAGGATTAGAGGTATTGCAATATTATGTTCAGTCTTCATTCGGTCAACTATATACAAATATATATATATTGGAATTACATAAATTGTTAAACGCGCGCGCGCATATCATTTTATAATGGTATTGCAAAAATCTTTTTCTGATCCGCATGCTTTCCCCGTGATGCTTATTTGCTTTTACATCCCATTTGACTGACAATTTTTAACTGAATGAATAGTTGAATAGTGAATGTCATCCGTAACTTCTTCCAATTTAAATAAAATTTTATATTAATGTTTTTTCATCACTATTGATTTGCGCTCTGTATCTTATCAATAAATTTGCTATTGTTTTATTAAATTAAAAAGAAACAGAAACATTTAGCTTAATAAAATATAAAATATCAAAATAGATTTGATTGTAATAAAGTTTTACAAGTTCAATTGTATTTTTAGCAAATGCAGTCTCTTCCTGCTCCTGTTAAACGCAGGATCAAGGCATTGAAACAATTGCAACTCGTCACCACTAACATTGAGGCTAAATTTTACGAGGAGGTTCATGCCTTGGAATGTGAATACTATAAAATGTGTGCGCCCTTATACGAGAAGCGATGTGAGATAGTATCGGGTGCTTATGAACCGACCGATGAGCAATGCGTTTGGGATAGCGATGATGATGAAGAAACGCTAAATAATTATATGAAAGAGAAGGCAAAGATCGAGGATTCTGTTGAAACAAAGGAATCGTATGTTATTGTTTTTTTAAATAATGTATATCTGCTTACATATATCTAAGATTAGATATGATTTGTTAGACATGCAATTAATTACTGCATACTAATTTGTATAATGTATTTTAGAACGGAGAATGAGGATGATACTAAAGGCATCCCCGATTTCTGGTTAACAATATTTAAGAATGTAAGTACGCTATCTGAAATGGTTCAGGAACATGATGAACCGATCTTGAAGCATCTACATGATATCAAAGTAAAATTTCTGCCATCGAATCCAATGGTAAGTTGTGGAACAAAGTGATATAATTAACAATTAAAAAAGGAGTTTGATTTAAGGAGTTTAATTAAATTAATATTTTTTTTAGGGATTTATTCTCGAATTCTATTTTACGCCCAACGAATATTTCTCAAACACAATACTCACTAAAGAATATATCATGAAATGTACTCCAGATAAGAATGATCCATTCAGTTTCGAAGGACCGGAGATATACAAATGCAAAGTAAACTTTTACTATCTAATCGATTTTCAAATAATTACGATACTAAACGCGAGAATTTTCTCATAGGGTTGCGTAATTGATTGGAAAAAAGGCAAGAATGTTACAATTAAAACTATTAAGAAAAATCAGAAGCATAAATCTCGAGGATCCATGCGTACCGTGACGAAAACTGTTCAAAACGATTCCTTCTTTAATTTCTTTAGTCCACCAATTGGTAATTAATATTATACTTATTTTTTAGTTTTCTGTGTAAAACTAAAAAAACATACTTGACTTGCAATTTAATTTTGCTTTAAATATTTTCAGTGCCAGAAGACTCGGAAGCTGATATGGATGATGATACTCAAGCTTTACTAACCAGCGATTTTGAATTAGGTCATTATATTAGAGAACGCATAGTTCCTAGAGCTGTACTTTATTATACAGGTAATGTCCATGTTATATTGATATAATTTCTTATTGTGAACATAATGGATATGGCGCAACAATTTTTTTATTAAAAAAACTTAACATGCGACATATAAAGTTGATTAACATTTAAATTTCAAAGTATATCTGTAGTTAATATATTCTTGTGTTTACTTTCGCGAATATTTTCATTATGAGACAAATTTAATTTCAGGCGAAGGTTTAGATGATGAAGATGAGGATTATGAGGATGAGGATGAAGGAGATGATGATGAAGACGAGGAGGACGAGGAAGAGGAGGCATCTTCTCCTGTTAATGCGCCTTCAGGTGGGAAACAAGGCGATGATCCCAATGAGTGTAAACAACAGTAGAATTACATTAATTGTGCCGTAATGAAAAACGAAAAAAAAAATCGTTCGTGCGTTACAGTATGCAACAACACACTAACGACACCTCTGACCGATAACTGCCTAGATAATCCTGCACCTTGTGGCTCCAAATGTAATCCCTGTTCTTCGTATCAATCATCTAATCATATCATATCTCCTATTCCAGATCAAGCATAGAACTCTTCAACATACCAGTGATACAAAAAAAAACATTTAACAAAAGAAATTATACGTACCAATCTTCCCTATATCGCCGTTGATGATGAGTAGAATGTGCGCCTCATTATACTTCTGCTATAAGGTTTTAATCATAAGTATATAATAATTGCTCTCGCTCTCGACACTAATTATCAATTTTTAATTGCTTCATTTTATACTACTTGTTACGTTTTTATAATGCGCTGACAGAGAGGTTGTTTGAATTCTTTTCCGAGAAACGCACGTTGCTCTATGAATAAATTTTTGGGTACTGTTGAAGCATTTTTAATACAAAAGTGAAGAAAAAAATATTACTGTGTTCTGTATTTCATTCTTCGTCTTTATTCCTTCAAAAAGTGTCCTTCCAAGACCTTCGTCCTTCGTAAAAAGAATGATCTTTGGGCATTATTTACAATTGTTATATTAATGTCATGCTTTCATTTATAAATTCGCTACGGAAACGTTTGATACAATGATTTTGTATTACGTCGAAACGGTTCCGAATATAATATTTAAACGTGGTTTAGAACGCACTACGTCAGATATATATGAAAATATAATATAAAAAACATTCGCATATATCACGTTTTGAATTCTCGAGTACACTAGAGAAAAATCTTAATAGATAGAATTTTGGTTTGAAAGATTTTTCTGAAAGGGATTGCTTTTCGAGATTTAATTTTAATTTTAATAAACATTTCTTTCGGAGTTAAATAACATTTTTTACGTTATTTGTAATTTTCAATATATGTAAGAAGCGGAACAAGTTTTATTTTATGTCTTGGTCTATCTTGGAAGCTAGTTATATTTTTTAGTTCATCAACAGTAATCTTTGGAAAAATTCTAGTCCTCATGCCACGTCAGTTATATTAAACTTTGTGGAGCAGATCATAAAATTTACAATTAATATAGAACTGAACGTATAATCATGTAACGATATATGATTCCATAACATTTTTTTATATCTGTATTTAAATTTTTCATATTCTCATGCATATTAGATTTGATGAACACTTAGGTATTTTGTGCTATGTTAAAATGCGGTAATTTATGCTGTGCAATATTGCACGTCAATACGATCGAAAATGTGCGTCATCGAAATGAATGTATATTAATTACTGCGAATATGTGCGATTCATTTACATTCATACACTATGAACGACTGGTTGTAAAAAAATGGCACGCGTGTTCTTGAAAGAAAAATTCAAAAAACGATTTGCGCCAAGGAAGAATTGACAATGTAATCTTGCACAGCGTATAATCTAATATTCTTGTATATAATGTAATACAGAGATATATATATATATAAAAGATACACCTTAACTTCTAATAAAACAAACTACGCATTTGATATTATGGTACCTAGAATGTTGTAAATAAATAACTGTACAAGGACTGAAAAATTGATCGAAATAATTAATTGCAAATTAATTTCGCTGGAATATCTCAAACAGAATATGTCGTTTTTACCGTTAAATGGTACACGCCTAATGGTAAAACGATAATAATAAATATAAAATCGCTTTGCTTACGATTCTTATTATTGGAACGGTTTACTTGCAATCGAATTTTTAGCCGTTTGCATGTATCGCGTTTGTTTTAATCCTCTAAAAAGTACTTATAAAAATACAATTTCTAGATAATGTATTATCTCTCTTTCTCCCTCTTTTTCTTTTTGGCTAGAGTTTCACATCGATATGAAGAAACTCTAAATTATGAAAATTTTCGTTAGGCCATGACTTAATAAGAAGACGATGATACAAAATAATGCGATGAAGGTAGGAGAGTCAGGTATCAATTTGCTCTCGCAAATGTACCGACCTGACTGCAACAGCCAACAGAAAGAAATAAATCGTATGATTTTTCTCCTATTTTGTCAGAATGACAGATCAAGTCTTGCCCTGATCCCCTCCTCCATTTTCAGTGTATGTGGAGTTGTTTCGGGAGGTTCGTTATTCAATTATCAACGTAAAGACACAGAAAAAAATTATTTTAATCCTGTGTCTGACAATATTTTTTACTAAGCGTTTCCCTCTTCATCTTCATCCTCGCATGATACCGCCTCGGTACTACGAGGCAACAGCATAGATACATGACCGTATCTAAGGAAAAATTATTTCATTAAAATTTTCAAACATCCTGTAATCTATATTATAATAAAATTATAATATATATAAAATACATCTACGAGAGCTCACACACATAAAAAAAGATACATGTTACTATCTATATATTTAATTATAGGATATATCAATGAATTATATTATGTGTGTTATATAATATATTATATATATATATATATATATATATATATATATGTGTATAGTTTTTAATATTTGTACTTACTTGCTGCTTCTATACTTCTCCTGTATTGCCGTTTGCTGAAAGTTAGGAGCATTGGAGAAGGTTCTGTTCAAGTACGCAATACATTCCTTAAGAGTTTTTAAATTGTATCCAGTTGACAGTTCCAATTCGTGTGGCCAAATCTCTTCATGAAACGTATGCCGCGCTAATGCTATCGCGGACGCAGCCAAGTGACTGGGCAAATATTGTAAGTATGGATCTCCCTCCAGCATTGACAACTCACATAAGTACTAAAATAACAAAATATGTATGAAACTTCTTAAAAATTAAGAAAAGAAAAAAATTAAGAACGTGCATATATTTTTTAATAAAAAATAAAATTATGAAAAAAACTACAATTTTTCTATATTTGAAATTTTTCTATATTTCTGTATTTGAAAATAATACAAAAAGTTTGATGTAGAATCTCTGAATAAAATACTACAAGTTAATATGTTTAAAAAAAGATAATTAAGATAAAAAATTATAAAATTTTCATTTTTAAATTATACAGCAGTATTATTATTAAATATGAATATTGAATTGAAACATATTTACACACATATATAAAAATTTTTTTGTACGAAAAATGGAAATTTTCAATTTCAGTTATTTTTTGTAAAAATTATACATATGTTCCTAAGAAATTTCAGAAAATACAGCAACATTAAATATCAAATTATTTATATTCATTCATTAAAACTTACCATTGCCAAAAATTTAATTTTATCCGATAAGTTATTGCTGATACAGTATTCCATAAGAAATGTAACATGCGTCGGTACAGTTAAATCGAATGATAAAACTCTCAATATCAAATTTTCCATTTTTATCACTTGTGTTTTTGAATATGTATCATCTGTGATATATACAAATTCTCCTACATCGGGAGGATAAATCTCCTCGTATTTCCTATTAGATATAAATACATTTTTATAAAATAGAATTTCATTAAAAAATTAAAGTGTCAAACAATTTATATACAATAAGAATGTCGTATGCAGATTTTATCAAAGTATAATTATTCAAAATAAACTCACGCTGCAATAAACATAGCGGCAGTCCCAACAAGTTGTAATTTTGATCTTACAACACTCATGTACGATAAAAAGCGATCAATATATGAAATGGCCAAGTAAAGTGTGTCGTCCTGTAATCGATATTCTTCAGCTACCTCTACAAGCCAATCTATTAATATAGATCTCATTGAATACGTAATATCAGGTTGTTTCTTCATATAACCAGGTTTTGGTCTATGTAGTGACTGAAAAAAGATCATAGAAATTTTAGTATTGAAATAAATAAAAATTTTCCAGAGATTTTTTTTCTCTAGATATAGAATGAGAGTTATTCTTTTCATAATAAAAAATATATATGAAAAATGTATTTAGATTAAACATTATTAACTTAATATTAAATTTTTATTAACCCTCAATACACGCGATTTTCCTTTATTGCACATGATGGGTCGTTATTCAAATTAATTTTCAACACTTTAACAAACATATAAAAATTATTTTTACATATATTTTAACATTTCTTTAGAAAGTAATTTGTATGATTGTCTATTTAAAAAAATTATATATAAATGTTATATAATTTGATAATTTTAGTTTAGTCGAGGAAAAAAATACAGGATATGAATGACCCAATCATGTGTGTGTGTGTGTGTGTATGTGTGTGTGTGTGTGTTAAAAATTAAATTGCTTGTTAAATAAATTTACTTTAGAATATTTATCGAGATTTTGTAAAAATTTCCTCGAAAATTATTTTTAGGTGTTTTTGTTAAAAATTCCAAGAGAAAATTTTTAATGCAACTTTAAAATAAAGAAGTGAAATTGGTGTGCAACATAAATTAAAGTATTGAAAATTAATAAAAAACAGAGATTCCACAATAGATATAGTTTTACAATAATAGACTACATCTTATCATTTTCTACAATTAGAGCTACAATTAGAGCTGTAAAATCTATAGTTTAATATTATATAATGAATTATAATGTGATATCAATGAATTACTCTATTTTGAGTAATGTCTTCTACTGTCAACCTGATTTTTTTTTAGAAAAAAATCTGTAAGATATGTAAGAGTGAATATACATGGATGCTATATTTATTGCTATATTTATTGCTAACTATTGCTGATTGTCATTTTGCATTGTCAAAAAAAAGATTATTCGAAGAAAGTTTTTAGAAAAAGATAGAATTTAAATATAAAATGTAAAATTTTTAAAATTTCCGAGTCTTAATAAAATTTCATGAAAATTGAATTGATGAAAATTTCTGATTTTCAGGAATAGAAAAGAAATCCCCTAAAAATTTCATGTTTTCCAGAATTTTCCAGGATTAATATTAAACGAGATGTTTTCCAAACATCTCATTTAATATTAATTTATACAAATTAATAGAATAAAAACAAGTGTATACCTCTGATGTTCGTAAATAATTGTATATGTCAGCTCTATATTCATCTACATCAAAGATATTAATTCTCAATTCCTTATTACATTCTCTTCTGAGTCTATACTCCTCGTTGGAAGAACTGCTATATGTGAGAGATTTCTCCAATGACATTCCCAGGGACATGGGACTATCTTTTGATAAAATATCATCCTTCTTTTTTTGATCAACTTCTTTGATCTTATTACAAAACGCATAAGTAGAAGTGTTATCTATAGTGTGTATTTCTAATCTTGGCTGTTCTTTCTCGGACTTCGCTATTGTTTCTTTTATTTCCTTGTTCTCCTTTGAGTTTCTAAGGGCGACAGATGTCTCTTCTTCTAATTTATCCTCATAAATTTTGAAGGTTGGTTCTTCCTTCTTATAAAAGTCTTCTTCATAAATTTTGAAAGACTCCGATTGCATAGGTATAAATGATTTAGCTTTGACATACTTCTCATCTTTGTAGATCTCCTGCTAAAAAAGAAAGATATTTTATAACAGAAGAAATTTTATAACACATGTGAATTTCTGACACTTAACTTTCTGCTGCAAATCATTTAGCAATAATAAATATTCAATGCAATACTTGATTCTTCTCGAAAAATAATCAACTAAGGCAAGTTTTTTAATTCATAATATACAAACTTTTACAAAGTAAAAATACAAAAACTTACTTTACACGCTAAATTAAACTGTAATAGATAAAGAGAAGCTAATTTAATCTCTACAATCGCAACAGAAAGATTCACCAGAGGAAAATAATTATGAAGATTGCAACTAATAAATCTCTATTAATCTACAATATTAATTTTAATTCATGACAGCATCGAGATGGAATCTTTCAAGAATCCATGTGAAGGCGCGAACGGCATATATCAGAAACATGGTTCGTGATGTCTATCGCGATTTCGAGGAGAGCAAAGCGAGAGAGACGAGAAATGGCTTTACGTACAGGCTTCGTTCCGTTCCGAGGGCAATTGTTGTGCAGGACTCCGAGGACGGCGCGTTTCGCCTGGTGCAATACTTGTGTTTGTGTGCTCACGGCAGCGGTGGCGGTGGCGAGGTTCTCCTTCCCGCGTCCGCGCAAATCGCCGGTAATGCGATTCTCCTGATCCTCCTGGTGTATCCTGATTGTAGCCATTATCGCCGTGACTTGCGCGATGATATCCCTCACGCACGAAATTCAGTCAACAACGTGTATGGGATCGTGGAACTCCACCGCCGGGACAAAATAAACCGGGTAACAATAAAAGACTGTGATAAATAACAACGTGCGCGCGTCCGTCCCGGTTTCTTCGCGTTCCGCGACGAAACGTAGATGCTCCCGAACGTCTCTACAACTGGTCGGGCATGACAGGAATTGCGGGAAATTCGGGCGCACTCAGCAACCAACGGGTTACGGTTGCCGTTTGATTTCAAACAAACGTAACTCCAACAGCTGGCCGCTGGCGGGACGTTATCGAGAGCGTTGCGTGAAATTGGCCAATGGCAAGCGTGGGAAACGTATTGGCCAATCGCAGCGTTGCTCATTTGACTGCGCGTTCGCAAACACGTCTTTTTGTGCGCTCGCGCGTGCGCCGATTTTAAAAGCGAGAACACTTAAGCTCTATAACACAATGCGAGGCAACAGTGATAAGAATAGCGATAGGAAATGTAGGAATAGGTAGTAGAAATAAGCGATAGTAGAATAAGCGAACAATTGTCGTTTCCCGTTGCACAATGAAAGAAATAAAAATGCCTACTAATCTGATCTCGTATATAGACTGTAGTATATTCTTTCATCTGCTTCAAGATAGCACATATAAACAGAATGAAAAATCTGAACGCTGATTGGTAGGCGATTGTAAGGCGATATAAGTACATAGAATTTCAACTCGTCGGAAATTTATCACTATTGTCTTATTCTGTGTTCCTACATGCATTATAGTGAGTTTTTGCACAGTTGGTCTATATTTTTAGATATAACGAAACTTAGATCTAACGGAATATATATGCCAATCAAATGCAAGAACTTATTTGCTCAATGAGGGAGAACTTAAGGTTCCTGAAAATAGTCATCACAATCATATTGAATCGTGACGTCAGAAGAGAAATGACACGTTAATTTTTTTTTACGTGTCATTTAGATAATTTGGATAAAACAAAATGATGAGATTGCTTTAACATTTGTAGACGAAAACTATAATATGCTTATCCTCTCTAACAGTCAATAAATCATAAAAAGTGATAAAAAATACATGAAGTGTTTTTATTTAATGCACGTGGCTTACTTTCACGTGCCTTTTATCACTTTTTATGATTATTTACTGACTGTCAGGGGGGATAAGCATAGTTTTTGTCCATTTTTTTGGACAAAAGTTTTAAAACATTCTTCAAAAGTTTTAAAACAATCTTCATTTTTTGTTTTATCCAAATTATCTTTATTTATAAATGGCATGTAATGAAAATTGACGTGTCATTTGTCACTTTTGTCGTTATGATTCAATATGGCTGTGGTGACTATTTAGGAGCCTTAAGCCTTAAACACAATGCGAGACAGTAGCGATAGCCCAATAGCGATAGAAATAACAATAGCAATAGCAATAATAGAAACAGATAACAATAGAAACAGAAGAATCCAACGTTCGAAAATGCATATATAAGCGGCTAAATTTTAAAAGTTTTATAGCGCAAAAGAAAACTAAGCAAATCAGTTATAATTGAATTTGAATAAAATTGAATTCGAAAACAGCAATTTTTTGGATGAATTGAATTACATTCTAATTAATTTAATGGATAATTAATAATTATTAGTAATTATTAGTAATTTCTGTTTTTATATTTTGCTGCTATAATAGATATTATTAAATTTCTGCTGTTTAATACGGAAAAAAAATTAGAATAGACTAATTATAATATACTTAGAAATTTGATTTTAAGTAATTATAAATTAATTTCTAATTATATGTTATATATTATAATTATATTGAAGTTTGCTCGCTTTTAAGGAGTAATTGTGAATCGCGCCTTATAGATTATCATAAATATATAATATAAATATGTAAACATATTTAAGACTTTGCTTATTATCTGCCTCTTCTGTTTACAATGTATACGAAGATATTGACCTTTTCGAATTTTGAAAGCAGATGCCATACAGAAAGAATAAAAGTATCAGTTAGAGTGCTGATTAAAATAATCTATTGGAAAAGAATTAAGTTGAAAACGATTGAATATCTTATTGTGAATTCTTTGATCGGATCATATTAAACTAATAGATCTCATTTTCGTTCTAATTATCATCTGCGTATCGATATCATAATGGAGATGGAGATCGATACAAGCGATGAGCGTTATCAAGTCGAATATCTGGAGACGCCCACTAAATCAAAGAATGATTTGATGGAATATAGGTAAGATATACGAGAGCAAATATAATGCTCTCTCTCAGTAATAACCCTTATAGAACCCTTTAGTACTAGTATTGGTCAATTAATCACTTATTCTGAATATTATTAAAAGTATATACTATATACATTAATAGTACTTTTAATATTCAAAATAGTCAAAATAAATGATTAATTCGCTAGTACTAGTATTAAATTTCTATAAAGGAAGTACAATTTCGATCGATATGATAACTCAATAAGATTAAAATGGATTAAAATGGATTGAAATTTTTTTCTATCCGAATGCGTTTTAAAGCATACTTTTTAGCGAATACTTTTTTTTTGGATTTAATTGGATTCAATTGGATTCAATTAGATTCAATTGGATGCAATTGAAAAACTGCATTTCCTATTCCAAATTTTGAATTAAAGTATTCACAATGCACAGAAAAAGATAATATTATTTTTAAATTGAAAGGCATAGAAAATGTTTTCAATTCCTATAAATGAATAAAAATGCATTCAGGATTGAAAAGCATTCATTTTAACATTCGTGAATCAATATTCCTGAAAATCTGAATCCATTTCAATTCATTTCAATCCATTCTCATTTGCTGGGAAGTATGAGAAACATTAATTATTATAATATGATGACTTCTTTTGAGAGAAATGTTACATCTTTTATAAAAAACAATTAGGTTTTTCTTATATCAATATTCTCAGATATGTCTTAGCACTTAGCATTATATATTTCTTTTGTTTTTTAAATTTAGAGTTATCAAATTACAAAACGGATTAACAGCTTTGTTAATATCCGAGAATGAAAATAAAGATGATAATGACGAAAACAATGAAAAAAATAATGCTCCTTCTGCAGTTAAAAAAGATAAATTGAAGGTATATATAAATAAAATATAATAATAGTGTCATAAGATATGAATTACATAATTAACAATAATGAAAAAAATTTATTTTATTATTATTAATTTTTCAGTTAAATTTAACACAGGATATAAATGCTCTATAAATGCTTATATATATAAATACTTTGGTGCGAATGTATATATATATATATATATATATATATATATATATATATATATATATATATATATATA
>Ga0157364_1006421_pt1 | contig 12073 bp, 3 predicted proteins | sample AttsexASBM2_FD_111476 | JGI IMG/M metagenome (GOLD analysis project Ga0157364, IMG submission 111476) | Fungus gardens microbial communities from leaf cutter ant in Ribeirão Preto, State of São Paulo, Brazil - Atta sexdens ASBM2 | ecosystem: Host-associated > Fungi > Mycelium > Unclassified ...
TATTATTATTATTATTATTATTATTATTATTATTATTAAAATGAAAATGCTTCTACAGCATAGAATATTTTAATAATATTACAACATTTGAGCTGTAATGAAACATTGAAACAAATATTCTTTATTATATTTGATTGACCTACTAATTTTCGTTAGTCGCTATAAATGTAGCGTGATTCGTGCTTTACAACGCATCATCAGACATGATTTGAGAGTACGAAATGTCCTCATCCAATTGACACAAACTAAAAGTAACATAACATCGATGTCATAATTTTGCACTCAACAATATAACAATTACATTATTAAAGGCGAAATTATAACATTATTGCGTTACTTTGATGTTGATATATAATATAGAATATTTTAATAATGTTGTAACGAAATGTTATAACGTTTCTACGATGTAGCTAAAATAATCTAATAGTGCTTTAAAATTGCTACTATAGATATTTTATAGGTATTCTGTCCTGTACGAATTACGTACGATGTATACTAATATTAAATCGATTACTAAATCGATCGTAGGCGACATTTATAATTAGTAATAGTAATTTTAGAAATAAATGTGACATTGATTGATTTGATGATGCAACAATATATCTTATATATTTTATTGATCCCTTAATATCTTACACATGAAATATTCGCTATTGCGTACTTCTTATCAAACATGATAGTAGCAAGTAAAATTTTATTTTGAAATTTTTATTTGAGTTTTTTTATAAACAATAATTACTAGATGTATAAGATTTTATTAAAAATGTGAAATTTACGTAATATTTGTAATATCATTGATTATAAATACAATAAAAAAAATAAAATTAGTAAAAACATCAACTGCGCAGCGTAAATACTGGAGCGATCGATATCTACATGTGTAATTATATTACTCTGAGAGTGCAAACTCGCTAACTTTAATCACTTATAATGCTGAAATTATCGTGATTGATATTTTCATGTGTTAAAACTTTTGATTCTAATTAATCTTTAGAATATTTATAAATGTGTACTGTTACGTAAAATATCAAATAAATTGTTTTATTTAATAAACTGCGTATTTGATATTTTACGTAATAGTACATATTTGCAAACATGCTTCTATCACGAAATATAAAATTATGAACCTTTTCTTTTAAATAATGTAATGTATCAAGATCTTATGCAAAAATTGATAAAAATATAATATTTTTATGACGATCAAAATGTAATCACCCAAGCAAAACAACAAATCAAAATAACATTAAAATGAATCGGAAATGATTAAAAAATGACTTTTAATAGTCATTTTGGAATCATTTTGATATCATTCTGATATTACAATGACTTGTTGTTCTGCTTGGGCAGATCCTAGCTGAGATAATATTTTTCACAATAAATTATTTACAATCTTTAAAGATAATTATTAGCATCAATATAATTAAATTATTTGTAAATTTGTGATATTACAATTTCAATTTCAGTTTGAGTTTCGTTTCAAGATCAAAAATTAAATCCACGCGCAATTTAAATAGAATTGAATATATATATATATAATTCACACAAAGATGTTATTATAAAAACATTAAGATCTAACTAAAAAACTAGAACTTTCCTAGAAATTTTATATAATTGAAATTGTAAAATACAATAAAATGAAATAGAAGGATTCGACGAGGAACAGGCGCTGTTTAAGTGCGCTAATTAAAAAAAAAGTCTCCCAATATTTACAGATTAATTTATTGAAGAGATGGAAGAGCGGTAATGGTAGACGCAAAAAATTACATATTCCTGCGCACACAAAAAATGATTCACATCTTCCAATCATTTTTTGTGTGCATAGGAACACAAAGTATGTAATTTTTTTGCTTTGACATCAAAATGGCGTAGCTTGTTAGCAGAGTATTCAAATTTTTGAAATTGTAAATTTTTGTAGATTATTTTATTAGAAATATACATTATGCAATATTTGCATTATTAATGTTATTTTAATAATATTTACATAAACTTGATACAAATAATAAATGAATAATGCGCCTTGTTAATATTAATAAAATAAATGTTAATATTGATAAAATAAATGTTAATATTGTTAATATTGATAAAAAAAAAGAAGCCCGTAAAAAAAATATACATTTACAGTTTATAGAATTTATTAGAATTAATAATTAGGCGCAATTAATTTTTTATCGTAATGAAATTATTATTTTTTAGAAATAATTATATATTATGTAATACATTTGCATTAATATTATTTTAATAATAATTTACCGGAAATATTATTAAATGGTACAAATGTTAAATAGATAGCGCGCATTGTTAATATTTATAAAATATACGTAAAAAAAGAAGAGGTAAAAATATATTTGCAATTATGACTGAATTTTTTATAATTAATTTATCACATTTGACACAATAAAAGTGTTACTTTTTCTATATCATCTTCACATATTTTCCTATCTTCGTCTTATGTCGGAAAGAAATGATCATTTGACTTCCACTTAGGAATATCGTGATTATTACGTTGAAAGATCAATGGTCACGTGATAGAAATATTATCATTCTTCTTTTGCAAGATTTTTTTCATGATCATTGGAAGTTTCCGTGTTTGAAGTTTCCGCATACGAGATTAAAGAGCTGATTAATTGATTTGACGCGAAGGACGCTCTATAGACAAGGTTACAACCTTCAGTATTCAACTTAAATTTTTTTTCTCAATCTTCTTATTTATCTTTCATTTCTCCTAAAAAAGATAAATAAATTTATTAACCATCTATTTCCTTCTTTTTTTTCTTTTTAATGCAAAATAATTTTGTAATGCGCATCTCTTATCACTGTAATCATGATAAATATCGACAACAACACAATTTAATAAAAAATTAATAAGTTTATTTTAAGACCGATTTATATATTTATAAATCAACTTTGTAATACTATAGAAACACTACGTCCATAGATGTCAAACAATGATAGTAATTAAATATGCCATCTAAAATGTATTAGTTTTTATTATATAGTTAATAGTTGATTTTTACACAAAAAACAAGAAAATTAAAACAATATCAATTTAATGTCATATTGATTGTTTATTGACTGAATTTATGTCATTTTTCATCATTTATTCGATCACTGTGATGTCAAATTGATATTATTTAGATTTTCTTATTCTCTTTGGATCATTCAATACACAATAGTAGCAGTTGTATACAGAATATAAAATAAAAATAAATGCAGCGTGAAAATACGTATTATATGAATTTTGAAAGGAACTGTTTTAGGTATATAAAAATAAAAGTTAGCGTGCAAATACATATGTATGTAATCGCTTCTTTTAAGTTGACCTAGTTAATTACACTCTATGTACGCTTTTAATAAATTTTGTTTTTCTTTGTAATTTTTTTTCTTTCTTTATATCTCTATATTTCTATTTCTTTTTTAAGGGAACATATACACCTATAAACTCAAAATGGAGTCTATCTTTGTGAATTTTTTGTAGAAAAACGGAAAGAATCAAAGAAATCATATTTTTGTATTTTTCTCTCTTTATCATTTCAATTTTATTAAAAATTAATTAAAAATGGTGACATTATTAATATTCTTGTAAAATTTGTTTTAAAAATCATGATTTTCTGCTGTCGCTTTCACAAAATTTATCTGAAAACAAAACGAGTTTTATAAAGTTGAAACATCAATCTATTTCTTATTATAGTCGAATTTTTTGAAATATTGTTTTTAAACAAAATGGCTGCTAGTCAAAGTCAAATATCGATTTTGCGCAAAAAATTTTGTTGATTATTTGATTTCGAAAAAAAAACGAAGCATTAAAAAAAATCTACGTCACATGGATTAACTTTTAATCTAGTAAACTTGCAAATTGCTTAATCAAGCCATCTTCAAGATAAAGTGGTTAGGCGTTTTGAAAATCATGTTTCGGCGTTTAAAGTTCTATATTTTATTTACATTATGAAAAACGTTAAACGTCCAAACGACAATTATTGTTACCAAACTGATTGTTCGAGTTATACAGTTCGAAGACTCGCTGAATATATTAAATATATTAAAAATGTTTTTCGTTTTTAATATATTAAAAACGAAAAACCTTTCTTTATATCTGTAGAATTTTGAAAGGTCCTGTTTTAGATATACGTTCATCTGTCTAGTGAACTCAGCACTTGACTATTTATACTTAATCATGTATAATTGTTTCAGTTTTTTTTGGATCGATTTATAACTTACTTTTCAATAACAGTCTTAATTTTCTTCAAGCTACCTAAAAAAGACATAAGACGTCTTAAAAACATCTTTAAGACGTCTTATGATTTTGGACTTTTTGTTATCTGAAATATCAAACTTTAAAAATATGTAAGAAAAAAAATCGATTTTTTTTATCTTTTTCGGTGTATATGTTTCTTTAAAACAGAAAGTGTGACATAATGTAGCCAAAAATACGAATATTTTAAGTTTGGAACACGTTCGTATGCATAGGTGCAGCCACTTGGCATCTTATACCAGCATATCACATGTTCGCATGCAACGCTTTAAATTGTTGTAATAACGCCGTGATGAACATTGGAAAAGCACTGATTTTAGAATATTACATTCCAGAAAATAAGCTTTATTAATACAGAAAATAAGTCATTTTTAATTCCAGTATGAACGATATTTCGAAAAAAAAATTATCGATACTACATATATATATACAATTTTTCTTAATAACAATTTTCCTTATCCGATAACTTATTATTTCTCGGTTGAAATCTCGATCAAAGTAACAATCTGTTTAATTGATTAAATATTCTGAATAAAAATGCATCACATTTTTAAATACGTTTTCGAATGAACATATTTTATTCAGACACCCGCGTATATCTGCTAAATTATTTGTAATTCAAAAGCATAAATAACAGTTTGACGAGTGATATTTAAATCAATCTATCTACATAACTAAGTTCATACAGAGAACAGATTATATAAAATGTCTACTATATTATCAGAGATAAAATTTAATGCATTAATATCGACACAAAATTTTAACAATAATCTAAGCTCATATTCATAACGATTTTATTAATATTGCACTTCTATTTCTGGAATTTTATAATATTGTATATACATGTGAATTATATATGTTAAGACTGCATTCAGGAAGTGCGCTATCAGTGCACGAAGAAAAATATTTAATTGAATTAACTGGAATTCTGATGGAAAATGAACAATCCAAAATTTTGATCAAGTCTACTAAATTTCTGGTTAATTCTGATAGATTTAACCAAGAAAATTCTGAATGTTAATTATTTTAACTAGAATTCCAGAAATTTTAATCAGAAATCTAGTGGATTTAATCAAAATTCTGGATCGTTTATCTTCCACCAAAATTCTAGTCAATTGAACCAAACATTTTCCGTGTGCTATTGTCTCTCTCTCTCTCTCTCTCTCTCTCTCTCTCTCTCTCTCTTTCTCTTATTCTATCTTTATCGTTTATTAGATTTAAAATAAGGATAAACTGATGCTAGCACGCTCTCCACATGCCTAAGTGTACACTAATATAATAAGTATGTTCTAAATACTTAAAATTTATTAATTAATAAAATATGATAGTAAAAAAATTGAACAATGTTTAACATAATTTCACACAGCAAATAATAAAAAATTAGAAAATCTTGTGTTTTGTAACTGTTTAACCTTTTCATCTAATTTCTTTTTAGAAAAGAGGAATAGGTTTTTAATTATTTTTAACGAATTTTAGCTAAATAAAAATAAGAATAGGATCACAAAATTTATAAAAAACCAAAGTAACAAATCCAATATGCGGTTGATATAAAGATTAAAATAGATATTTTCAAAATCAATAATAAATGGATTATTTTGAAATTTTTGAAGATGCTTATTATTAATACACTGAGAAAAAAATTTAAATATTCAAAAGCAAATGTTATTTGGAAAATTTTCTTTGATATTTATTAATTATTAAAAAATTTGACTGGAAAAAAAATTTGAATGGAATATATATTTCTATGAGATATATCTTATTTTTTTCATGAATTGTAAAAAATAGATTGTTTATTTGCTAAAAATAAAATTTTATTTCGCTGTTTTTAAATGAGAATTTATTTTTATGAAATAAGCATTATAATTTATAAAAATAAAATTTTAAGTAATTTAATTTTAAACAAATAAAAATAAATTTTAAGCATAATTTTGTCTTTTTTTAGCATACAAATATAAAATAAAATATAACAAAATTTACAACGAGGGGAAGGGAGGGAAATTCAATATGCAAGAAATAAAATATCTTTATCTATGAATAGAAGTTTATATATATGTATCTATATATTATATATATAAACAAAAAAATGCATATTTATAAAAACTATAGGTATGTAGAGTTCATCTAGTAGAGTTCAAAAAATTTCAATAACTTTTATAAGATAAAGCTTTTATATTCTTTATTTTATAACTTTTGCCTTCAGAAATTTTTCTTTTTATTTATATTTACAAAATTCATTGAAATAAATATTTGTTAAGATTGAAAAGTAGACTTCTGTAAAAAAAAAAAAATAAGAAATATTGCATAAGAAATTAAATTATGATAAAAAGATAAAGAAGAAACTGCAGTAGAAACAATTTTTTTTATTGCGAGGCTCGCAATAGCGCAATAGGCGTCTTTCCCCTATAATATATAATGTCAGAGCAAATTAGATTTGTTTTGGATGGTCAACAATAATTTATTACAGTGAGCAAATAAATATCACATATACTACATATACAGTAATAATAACGCGAACATAAACAATATAATCTATAGATAATCTATAAGAAACTTCATACAAATTTACCAAAGAGTCAGTCTGAAAGTATAATGTAATTAAATGTAAATATATAATAGATGTCATTAAAATATGACATCACTATCTTGAGCAGGTAAAGCGGACTAAACTGAGTCGAAAAGTCCTTTATCATTTTCGCAATGGTTAACGAGATATTATTTATTAAATATTGCTAAATATTGATTTTCATAATTTTTTATTCAGATACTTTAAACTCAAATACTTTAAACTCATTAACTTTATAGAAAAAAACAACAAAAGATAAAAATGATTTATTTTCTTCTTATAAAGTTCTGAGAATTTTTTTAGAATTTTTTTTAGAATTTTTTAATACCGTATTTTCTCATAGTGATAAAAATAAAAAAATGCAGTAAAAAGTTGATAAAAAAATTCTGGAAAATTTCTTAAAGTTCTGTGAAAGAAAATAAATATGAGAAGAAAATGATTTTTGTCTCTTGCAATGTTTCTGTATAATATTTGAGTAAAAAATTATTGAAAACTAATATTTAGCGATTTTTAGTAATTAATATCTCGTTAACCATTGCGAAAATTACAAAATGGTACAGAACTTTTCGACTTAGTTTTAATCCACTCTACTTGCTCAGGATGGGTGGTACCGTATTTTAATGACATTCTATATAAAAAAAATATATTATCGTAATATCATAATATCATTGAATACTAATTATTCTTCTTTAGAATCAAAGATCTGATTGACTAGTGATGTTTGTGAGCTATTTAAAAATTTTGATTTCATAGCCTATTCTTATCTTAAAACAATAAAATCTTGAGATTTTACTAATACACTTCTGTGATTGGCTTTGGCTTGTAACATTTTAAGACTGTTTTAAATATACCTAAGACAATCTTAAATATAAAAATAATGTTAAGTATAAGAATCAATGAATACCAGCCTTAAAGCTGGTATAAGTATTAGAGGTATAATAAGATAACAATATTAATGTCAAATAGCATTTTACATTGAATTTCAATGTGTCACATTTCTAAAGGATATTTCTTTTTTAGGCTTTAAATATATTAATGTAATTTTGGAAAAGGAGAAAAGTTAAAATAGTCACTACTTACTTATCAAAAGTATTGAGTTAAATTAGTTAGAATAAAAGTTCATAAATGCTACAAACATCAAAATTCAAAATGTAACTTTGTTAAAATGAATAAAATTTGAATTTGAAGAAGAGTTTTAAAGCGTAAAATCTCTATTTTTGAAAAGCCTAAATTTTTTTAGTTTTGTCAATTTGATAATTTTTTACATGTAAGAGTCTACTAACTGAAGAAAATGGGAAATTTTTTTTCACTTTGGGGGTCTGTTATATACTCAAAAAAATTTTTTTTTAAAATTTTCGATTTTTTAACATAAAAGTTTAAAGTTTTCCTTAAAAAATTATTTTTTAAATATATTTAAAAAATTTTTTTGTTATTAAATTGTCGCGAATTAAAATAAATAAAAGGAATATTTTGATTTTAATTGTTCATAATTCCGTTAAAAACTATCACACTGCAATTTAAAAAACAGATTCTTAAAACTGAAACTTTGATCTATCGAATACAATTACTAATTTTTCTTAAAAGCGTATAAATATGATGCAAATGAAGTAACGCTACGAACTTTTGTTCTGATTCATTAAAATATATTTTCAATTAATAAATCATCTATGGGAGAGTTACGAAAATAATATTATGATATAATAAAATGACAGAATATGTAAATATTAAATATGTAAATATTAAATAACATTACAATCATTCTTAAATATAGAATATAACATTCACACGCTATAATATTATGTACTTGATATGATTTACTCAACTTAAATATATTAATTTTAAGTACTGTAACTTATTATATGTACAACTTTATTCTATACAAAACAATGTAGTTTAATATGTACAATTTATATTTTCCTGCTTGTCAAAGTCTCTAGTTAATTCTGGATCAACCATTCAACTCCCTTTGTATTTGGTCCAATGTTTTACCCTTTGTTTCCGGAACTAAAAAGTAAACAAATAGAGTGCCAACGGCGCTAAATAAGGAGAATATCCAGAAAGTGCCATAGGATTGTACAGCTTCCTTCATGTCAGAATAAAATTTGGTGACTATAAAAGCCATAAGCCAATTGAATAGACAGGCGCTGCTCCCAGCAATTCCTTTCACCTCTGGCGCAAAGATCTCTGGCATCATCATCCACGGGATCGGTCCAAAACCCACGGAAAATACTATAAGGAAGGTGCACAGCGGAATAAGTGCAAACCATGTAATATTATTGAAGGCCGTGGTATGATCAAGACAATAAAAATAAACCCCAAGAAGCAGAGTCATCAGAAACATTACTGTGATTGATATTAGAAGCAGGAGCCTCCTACCCAGTTTATCAACAACAAGAGTACCAAAAAAAACTGATACTACTTGCACTGTTCCCACTATGATGGTAGCTATGTTGGGTGAAATAGCGTCTCCAGCTTCGGAAAAGATGTCTGAAGAATAAAAAATGATAGAATTCACGCCACTCATTTGTTGGAAGAGCATCAATCCGTAAGCAATGATAAAGCCTTTTTTGGCGGCCCGAGATTTGATTGAATCAAAAAATGATCCACTGGTTTCTTCAAGCGCTTCACGATGCGCCTGCAACTCGGCTTCGATATTATATTCATCGCCACGAAACTTGATCAAACTTTTCCTAGCGGCCTCTTCATTACCTTTCTTCAAATAATACACTGGAGTCTCTGGCATGAAGAAAAATATTCCGAAGAAAATCAGCGGCATCACCGCGCAAATGATCGATAGAGTCCTCATATTGTCGATAATGGCTCCAAAAACGTATGAGGCCAGGATACCTACTGTGAGCATCAATTGGAAGTAGGAGCCAAGCGTACCACGGATCTCACTCTCAGCTATCTCTGCCGTATATAAGGGAGCAGCTACGCAGAAGGCTCCACCACTGAGGCCGGTAATAAATCTACCAAAGTAGAACATAAGTACTGAATTTGAAAAGATAATTAGAAGCCAACCAATAGTGAATGGAACTACCATGATTAACATGGCAGTTTTTCTTCCAATTAAATCCGCTATTATGCCGATGGGAATGCACATCGCACCCGCTCCAAGAGTAGTAAGCGATCCTATCCAGGAAAATTCAGTGATGGATATTTTTATGTCATAATTTTTTGCCAGATTGACACCATTTTCACCGGCAGGCGATGTCCAACCGAGCACCATACCAGCAGCAAGAGCGCCAAGTGTTGCTGCTATGCCTGCCAGATATTGTGGGAGCCTCTTAGCCCGACCAAGGCCATCAGTAGAAACCAAAGTCTGTTGTGAAATACCAATCTTTTCAACGGACATGGTTTGACCACTTGCTGACAAAAGTGGTGTCCTTTCGTCGGTCTGAAAAAAAAGTAATCATAATTAAAATAAGTTTAATATATTTAATTATTGAATTAATATAATTTTTCATTAAATCTCTTGTGAAATAGTTTTAATAATTTGAAATACAAAATAATTTTAAAAAATAATATTCTTCATATACGTCTTAAACAAAAAACATTATTTTTTTATATAAAAACTATAAACCACTTAAACAGAATATTCTGCAAACAAAAAATATATAATAGTTTCTATTTGAGAATGACATTCCTTTACTTAAATTAAACCTAACAGATTTAATAGAAATTGTTATTTAACTATTTTATTTTTAATATCTTTCCTTTTTTCTATTTCTTTATAATTATTTTTATCTACTTTTTATGTTTTGAAAATAAAATTATAATACAAGTTAATGAAAGAAAAAAAAATGTTATATCATCGTATCATCAGCATTTTAATAAGAACGTTAGTTAAGACAAAGTGTATGAAAGGATGAATATTCTTGAAGAAATATATTGCGATGTATTACATACGGTCGACATTGCTGCCGTATTATCGGCATCCCACACAAATTCCGTTGTCATTTTGAAATACTTTCAATCTATTCTAATCTTACAAAGAAACGCAACAGTCACAATTTTGCATTTCCACCTCGTGTGATAGTTTAAATTTACAGTTTTGAGTTTACAGGTATACGCTTGTGACACCGAACTCAATATTATTCACCATCTCCGAGGCGCAGTTCAGAGGATCTTTAATTGCACCTTCTGCACTCAACTCTCTCACTCTTTCTTTTCACAACGGTTAAATGTATATATATCTATCTCTTTACAGTCGTAAAAAGTGCTCAGAAATGGAAATAATAACTATCGATATAGCTATCGATGATTATCGATTGTTTTATTAGTATTGCAAAAATGAAACTTCGATTATGTATGTATATACATTTATTAAAAATAAAATTTTAATTTTATGAATTTTTTTAGAAATTATAAATAAATAAAATAAATAAATAAATTTTTTAAAAAAGTCAAACAACAAACTTCTAGTAATTATCGATGATTGTAACTATCGATAGTTTTCCATCTCTACTTAGAGACATATTCAGAGGTGCTAAAAACTCATAATATTTACGCAGTGAGAAATGATAATAGAATCGACATCAATTCGACATTTCAATTTCATTGTCATTTCTCACTGGTCAGTACTTGACATTTACTGGCAAAAAAAAATTAATTATTGCACCATAGAGATGTCAAGATTACCAACTATGATATTTTTCATTTTCTTTTGTAAATACAAGTTTGTATCGAGGGAAAGCAATAATTTTTATATTAATTTTTCGTATAGATTACTTTTAATACATATTTAAAAATCTTCTTCAGAATTTATAAAGTAATTTATACAGACAATAAAGTATACAGAATAAAACAATTTGGACTAAATGAAAAATGGAAAAAAAAGTTTTGTTATAAAATTTTTGATATCGTAATAATATATGCTTTATAATCTTTATATATAAGTTTTACTTTGTGTACACGCACACACGCACATACGCACACACGCACACACGCACACACGCACACACGCACACACATATAAAACAGTCTAAGAGCAGCAAAATAAAACACTGAAACATTGTAATATTGGATGGTTGTGAAATGTTGCTGAATTGTTGCAAAATTTCAATAATGTTAAGATGTCCGCTTTTTGTTATGTTGCAACAAAACGTTCCAACAACATATTGCAATGTATATGGATAAATTTTTTACGAAGATTCTAAAATGAAAACTATTTCTGTACATATACCTCATTGACTTTAATTTTTCTATAAATCGCATTTCTAGTGATATGTGCTTTTCAAAAGCAATTTTTTATGATAAAA
>Ga0157364_1006422_pt1 | contig 12073 bp, 2 predicted proteins | sample AttsexASBM2_FD_111476 | JGI IMG/M metagenome (GOLD analysis project Ga0157364, IMG submission 111476) | Fungus gardens microbial communities from leaf cutter ant in Ribeirão Preto, State of São Paulo, Brazil - Atta sexdens ASBM2 | ecosystem: Host-associated > Fungi > Mycelium > Unclassified ...
ATCGAAGGTTTTATCCGGACCGAAAACAATGGCAGCAAATTGGAAGGCAGGCAATATCACATGGACTTCCGAAGCACGTCCTTGCACAAGCAGCCAAGTCTGTCTTCTCTGCTTTATATATTGATTCCGGAGAGTGGCGAAATCAAAATATATTTCTTTCTCCCCCCCCCCTCCCTCCCTCTCTCTCTCTCTCTCTCTCTCTCTCTCTCTCTCTCTCTCTCTCTCTCTCTCTCTTTCTCTGCCTGCCTGCCCCACCCTCTCTCTCATCCCTTATATATTTTGAGTGTTCTTGATGACCACTACGTGGTTGTGCATGCCATTTCCATACATTCACCAATATATATCTCAAGTATACATCAGCGTACCCATCCACTAAACAAGAATCACTCAAGCGATGATTCTTATGCTCTTAAATTCTATTTTCTACCTCATCATAATTATATTAGTTATGCTTTAAAAAAAAAATGCAATTTTCAATAAGTGCAAAGTTAATCAATATTAAATAATATTAAATATAATATCAGATTTCCAAATGTATCCATATATTACATTCATAAAAGAAGTGTTAAAGTTTAAGATATTAAAATGTTTTATTCTTATGTCTCCATTTTTTAAACACACATACAATTTGTTGTTTTAGTTTTAAACTTTTTCAAATAAATAAAACACTGTGTAGTGTTTAGATTTATAAAACATTAAAACATTTAAAATTAAAATATCTTTTATTATTAAACATTTATTTTTCAAAAATGTTTTAAATGTAATTTTAAATACATTTTTACAGAGTATATCATAAATATAATAAATTTTGACAATAATCCAAATTATTTTGTAAACGCCGAAATATTAAATTTCATAAATTTAGAAAAAAAACGAGGAAAAAAAAACAGAAAGAAAAAAAAAATTGTTAAATTCCATTGTTTTTTTTTTAAGAAGTGAAATGCGATATTGCAAGATCACAAAAATGTCTAGATGTCCTCGACTTAACAATAAATATAAAACAATAGCGTTTTGAGAAAGTTCGAATGCTGTATGTAGAACAGAACATATATTGACAAAAAAAAATTAAGATACCAGTAAAATACTATAAGATATAAATGTGTATATACAGATATGCAAGAACATATGTGCAAGAATTGGATATAATCACATTCATATAATTTAAAAAAACAAATAATTTCTAGTAAAATAAATTGATTTATTAAATAGATTTCCAAGAATAAAGAATAAGTATTCCCTTACATAAATAAAAACTAACACAACAATCTAGAAAAGACAATAAAACATTTTTCTTTAGCTTCCGGATATCCGGAAATTAAGAATATAATACTTTTATTTTATTTTATTTGTGTAATTATTTCCAAAACGTTTAACAGCGTTAAGCTGTGATATAAAATTATTTCCATCTATAAACAAGATTTATTACACGTAATCTCATTTGCTCTTATTTTCAATCCACAGAATTATTGCCTAAATTCATAATTCCTAGAATTAAATATATCGCCTAAATTCATAATATGCTTATTCTAGATTACGGTGCTGTATGTAATATTTGGCTGTGGTTCACCAGAACTTCTACAAGCACGCACCTAACCACGCGAGGATTAAACGCCTCGAGTTTACGGTCCATTCAGTTCAACAGAGCTCAGATAGTTCTATCGCATCCTCGCGCTATTCTGTGCAATAATACCGCCGATTTACTTTCGACCAGCGTAGCCGACCCGATCCGGAGCAGTCGTAATCGTGGTAACTTGCGAAAGTTGGATCGCGCGTACGTGCGAGAGCCACGGAAAGTTGCGGGCAGACTGCCGCACGATAAAATGCCGTCGAATCGCAGCGGAAGTTCTCGATTGCGATCTAAGTTGAAATTAAATTGACCGCGGTATGATCCCGCCACGGTACCGCTTGAGTCCCTCAACTAAACAGGATATCCGTCTGCGTAAGCGCACGTGAGTGGAAAGTACGAAGTAGAACTGGATGCACTTTTCCGGATAAGGTCCTTCTTTGCTGTCCGCCTCGCCTTTAGAAGAGAAATGCTCCGATATTCCCCCTCTCTCTTCTCGAAACTAACAGCAAAGAGGCAAAACGTTCCGGAAACGCCCATTTTCTCCCCTCTTTTTCGGTTCGTTGTTTTCTTCTTTTTTCGTTGCTGCGCATCACCCGGACCATCTATTTGCAACTGTCCTCAAGTTGGAATTCTACAACTAGCTACCGCCTAATTACACCAAGTGCACAAAGAGACATTCCACTAAATACTACTGACATTTATTCCATCCGCTATGTCGGGTACACGTCTCTCTCTTCCTCTCTCTTTCTCCTTCTATTTATCTCTTTGTGTACAATGCATTTACTCCGGTTAATGTACGCACTTATACAAATTTCTCCGGTTGTTTTACTAGACAAAGATATCGAAAAATTCGAAAGAATAATACGGAAGTTTATCGTATCAAGTAAATGCACACCGAGAATAATCCACGGTATAATTAATCCATTGAAAACGAAATTCTAGAAACTTTAATCTGATTTTTTTTTTCTTTGTTTTACATAAAATATTTCGAAATTATCGCGCCAGTATTCTCATCCGAGATCGTTAAGGCCGGTCTTCATTAAGGCCGTGTAAATTTTTGTTTCGCCAAATCGAACGTTTTTATTCGCAGTACAATGTCAAGAAGAAAAAAACGTTAATATTAATAAAAATTCTGTTATAAAATACGTTTTTCTACGGCAAATAAAATTTAATTAAGATCCAACCGAGATATAAATAACTATCCTGCGTTCCGCTCATTTCATTCTACAGCTCCGTCGTGTTATTAATGGCGGAACCACAGAATCATTTGTTTCTCGCATCTCGTGCAAAATATAGCAGTACATTTCTTTATCCATGCTATTTCGTCTGAAACACATCAAAACCCATGAAATTCTTCAACATATTTCAAAATAACGTCATTATGTACGGATGTCATTTGCTACATTAATAACTAATTAACAAAATAAGATCGACGGAAAGATAAGTTTTATCTTCGGAATAACATTACCAACTTTCTATGACGAGATAAGAGAATGTCATATTATATAGCCATCACGAACTTAATTATAATTTCAAAAGATGTCGACCATTCTTATTAAAACAAAATGAATTTCTTGTGTTATTTCACATTTAAACAATAAAAAAATACAATACATTAAAAACAATTTATTCTATCTTAATAAATATTTTTTTTTATATTTGTAAGTAAAAACATTTATTTATAGGAAATAAATATTAACTTAAACAAAAATGATGTTAAATCAAATTAATAATAATAGTTCTTATATCAAATAAAAAATGTATACGTTAATATCCAATAAATGTTTACTTACAAATATTAAAAAAATATTTATTAAGATATAGTAAATTTTTTTCCAATGTACTAACATGTTGATTTTAGATAATAATATTCTTTATTACAATTAACTCTATTATTATTGAATATCTCTAAATTAATTTGGATAATTTTTAATTTTAATATTACAGTGATATTTCAAGCAGGGATATAATGAATGCCATGAAAAATGTGAAAATCGATCTCAATCCGGACGACGATGAATACAATATGAAGCATAAAAGAAGAGGAGTAGCGATTATATTAAACCACGTGCACTTTGAGAACATGGGCACGAGAGAGGGCTCCGAAAAGGACACTCTGGACCTCAAGACATCATTGAGCAAACTCGGGTTCGACGTTCAAATTTACACCGATCCGACGTTCAAAACAATATCCACAGTTTTACAGTCGAGTAAGTATTGAATTTCCGTAATCGAACTACTCGTCGTATATTTACGTATCTTGTTTCAATGACAGACCAAACAGATGACAATGCTCTTGAGTCTCGCTCGGATAATGAACGCAAACTTTCGTTTGAAAAAATAGAAACGGAGAAATGATATCATTATTTCTGTCCATTCGCAATATTGCAAGCTGTCGCAACCACATCGTTAGCTCTGTGTATCATCGCTTCTTATCTCTCTACAATGAGCTCACTTTCGTTTCATCTCTTATCGTGACAAAGCGATGAAGAGTTTTCTCAAAATAAAAAGAAAATACGAAGTGCCTCAGAGACCCCACCTTACTTTTAATCGCAAACTTTATAAAGAATTTGAACATAATTATAGTAAAGAGAAAAAGTTCATGGGAAAACAATTTTATCTACTTTTTTAACGCTTGATTTCTTCGTGATTAAATCACGAAATGGAATTTTTTCTAAAAGTCCTTTCAATATAATAAACAATATAAACATTATGGCGATTTACAATCCATTAAATAAGAAATTCAATTCTCTGTTATTTAATGTTATATATAAATGAAAAATAAAATACAATAAATAAAAAAACTACCGATTAGATTGATTATCAGAAGGTCAAAGTCGTTTGTCGATAAAATTCATTTTATATCACCCAACTAATCCCACACATTGATAAGTTTCCACTCATCTAATGACATTGTTTCTACAAAAGCGAGGAAGCTTTCCAACTGCATTGATAATTGTCGATGGATTCTTTGTGTCCAACCTGCAAACGAGCAGATAGGTCCCAGTTAACGCGAAGCGGATAATGATGAGCGACGATCCGAAGGAGATCCGGCGACAAGTTATACAAACATTTTACAATGAAACGAGCTCATTAAACGTCTATTCGTCACAGCGAACTGAGTTCCTTAACAAATAACTAACAAAGCAATCTCGCGAATACGACTGCGGCAGGTGCAGCGGAAAGTGAAGCTGAAAGTCCGATGATTACGGAACTTCGCGCTGTTGGATAAGAAAAGTTTTCACGCGCCTCCGCCTCAGCGTAACACGATGTGCTCTATGAAGTTATATTCATTTACCACTCGCTTTTATATTTTAACTGTTTCGAGGCCATGCTTTATGTAATATGCGTGAATTCGAAGAATTCGCTTCTACACGAAAAGAATAATTTTACAGAAGTATCTAAAAGTTTAACTATAAATCTGAAGATCTGAAGATAATTTTGTTAGACCATAAAAATAATTATGTAGGACGCTTAAATCAGTTACTAAAATGTCAAAATATTTTGCTCATCACGTTTAAGATTCCTACAAAAATATTTTGATGCTCAACAAAATTATTTTCAGATTTATATTTAACTAAATTTTTAGATAGCAAAATCGTTTTTCTTTCCTCGTGTATAAATATAATCCAAGAAAATATATAATTAAAATATTTATTAAAATAAAAAAAATGTTATTGTAAGTACTAGTCTCACAAGATTTCATAGAATCGATAATCATTTCATTTTGGTTTCGATAACCATTTCAATTTTTTTCTTTTTTTAATTAGACATATGATTAATACAATACTCTCTCATGGAAAGATTAATTTTACTGAATAATGTATATAAAAATTTAGCTAAATATAGATCTGAAAATAATTTTGAAGCATCAAAGTAATTATGTAGGAAACTCAACCTTTGACGAGCAACGCTATAAAAGATATTAACATCATTCTGGCAATCAATTTAAATATTTTACATAATTATTTTGATGGTCCAAATAAAATTATTTTTACGTCTGTATCTAATTAAATTTTTAGATATTTTTGCAAAACTGTTCTTTCCGTAACAGAATATTAAAATTCCTGAGCTCTTTGATCGTTAATCTGTTTACATTTCAAAAATTTGACTTATTAAAATTAATATAATGCTGATTCATTGTGACAAATAATTTTTCGACGAGATTTTGTTTCTACTTCAATATGAGAAATTGATCATTGTTGATCATATGTATCATTTTAATTTCACGTTTACAATTTATATACTTTCTACAATTTATTATATATAAATGGGATAATTCATATATGTAAAATATATTTATTTAAGCAGTAGAATCAATTGTATTTAATGAAGATGATCCATAAATATGAAATTGAAACATTTAATTATTTCTTATTCAAATTCAATAAAAATATTTATCACAAATATTTTTATTGAATATATCCATAATAATATATATAATATAGGTATAATATATCCATAAATATAATATTATACATATTACAATACTGGCTTTTAGGTATTTTTCTTTCTGATTTTTATATTCTTTAGTTTCTTTTCATTCCTTTTGTCAGAATATTGAAAAAGTATAAATATAATACAAATAATTCTAATAATACAAATAATACCAAAATAATTTTTACTAACTGAATGAATAGAAAATTATCAAATTGGCAACATCAGCGGATCTAATGTTCAATTTCGAAAAGATAATAATGTTGCTGACTGTGACAAATCTGTCAGCCGAGTAGATACGAAGAAAAATAAAAAGAGAAAATACCAAAACTTAGTCGCACAAAAATATAGTAAATTTGTTACTTCCCTCGGGAGCAACTAAAATAGACTTTCCTCAAACTCAGCTTTTGGCTGATACGAGGGAAACAACGGCAGTAAACTAAAGGAAAATCCCGCCGGATTCTCTCCCTCGCCGCTAGACTTTACACTTATTCGATTATCAAATCGAAACTACTAACAGTATCAAAAGAGCATTCGTTTATTTTGGAAAGCCAGTGGTCAGTGCGTATTATAACTATGCTATTGCATAAATAAATCCCTCACCATATTTTACTACCCCACCAAGTTTCAATGCTTTAATTTTGTCTGGCAGCATTCCACGTAATTCGAAGCAAGCGGGCTTCCTCTTTCAAAAAGTTTCGCGAACGCGAATCGACTGCTGAATGAGGATCGAACTTTTCAATTGAAACGCATGTCGTTGTAGCTCAGATTTTTCTTCTTTTTTTCCCATTGAACTAACAATGTGAGTAGTACTCGTTGCAGTGCCGCCGTTTTCTTCTTCTTATATCTTCAATGATTCTTGATTCTGTCAGGTCATCATGATAAAATGATGAGATATCAAGATCCAAATGTAAAAAAGATTGTCTAATATATGAAGATCCTTCTTTTAAAAGTGGATGTTGCATATCAATCGGCATATCATATCATCATATTGTTGCATATCAGTGCAAATGGAGAGTGTTGCATCATTGTATCAAAATTGTAGTACAACGATATGCAAGGGCACATCGTGTCGTCATATCATTCACTGAAGAGCTTGCTGCAGTGGATTGACCCACATTTTGTAAAAACGGAGTAAATAAAATGAAAAGAATGATTTTGTTCAAATATTAAAAAATTTACTGCTAACTAGATACAGATCTGAAAGTAATTTTGTTGAACCATCAAAACAATTATGTAAGAATTTCAAACATGATGAGAAATGCTACAAAAATTTTGAAATTTTATCAATCAGCTTCAGTATCCTATATAATTATTTTGTAATTCAACAAAATTATTTTTTAATCTATCAAAACTTTTTGCAGCATTGCTTGAGATTCATAATTATTTTGGCTCAATAAATTTATTTTCAGATCTGTGTCTAAATCTTATTTCAACAAAATCGATCTTTCCATGTAATGAACGAAATGGAACAAGTCTGTATCCATCGTAATATGATTAATACTGAAGAGATCAGATATTAGAAAAAGCAGAAATATCATTCGATAAAATTCGTAAAATTAAAAGCACAGTCATAAAAATTATTTATGAATATTTATGACATTACAATTAGATGAAAACAGAAAACATAAATTGAAGTTCGCGAAAATGTATCATAAAGTCTTGTTCTTCGCGAAGAAAATGTATATCTTTCAGACTCCATTTAACAGAGGCTATAAAGGTAATTAATAATCATGAAGCGAAGATTAAACTTGTTCGTATAAAACTGCTAATAATTATCAATCATGATTAATTGCTTCGTTGTACTTTGATTTCACTGTGCTAGAATATGCATATTCAACAAGTGTATAAAACAAAAAAAAAATAGGTAGTTTTAAGATATTAGCCATATTAGCTTTAGATTAGCTCGAGAAAGAGACAGAGTAAGAGAGAGAGAAAAAAAATATATATAAATTTATAATTATTTTAATAAATTGCCTTCATAAATTAATAATTATCACAAACTAGATAGATACCACAGCTGTTTACGCACTTTAAGGTTAATCATAGAAAACTAAAATTTATAAACTCAATTGTAAACTTACGACGCGTGTTAGAGTAATAAATTTAATAAATTTAGTTTCTTCAACTCGATATATTTATTTATTTATATCGATACAAAATTGTAGTTGAATGCATTCTAATTTTATCGATATAAAAATACCGATGTATTTAAACCATTGCGATTTTTGGATTGTACATTCAGCAAAAAAAAACAATATATTTCGAGTACAATTGATCGAATGGAAAATAAAGCCGGATTCTCCATACGCTGTTGGATAATCAACGAGGAAATCATCGGGTGAGATGGATACGAATGCGTTTATTTGGATGCGATACCGTTTATTTGTATTCGCTTTTTTTCTTTTCCTACACAAATTTCGTGACCGCTTTCCGGTGCCAAAAACAAATTTTTTCCACGTCTAGTCAAGTGTATTAGTACAGCAGATGTCGCACCGAAATAAAGGAGACATGCGACAACACGTTTCGTCGTCTTCCCGATTTCGCCACACCCAACTGTGTGACCGCAATTGCAAGATATTACGGCAGGAAACAGGCAAACATTTGTGCGACTCCTGCGAACGGCACGAGTGGCGACACGTAAAGTACTCCTGATGTTTGTCGACGCTTCTCCAACGAAAAGCACGATACCTGTCGCGAAATCATCCCTTGACAGGCTCGTCAGACAACATCCACTTATACCCAAGTTGCAGCTTCGTGTGGAGAAGAGGGTTGTATACGCGCTCTCGAAGAATAGTTACAATGTTTTCAAAGTTAACGTGTCACGTACAAGCATCGTGAACATTCTACTTCGGATAAGTAGAAGCTATTCGAGAAAAGCCGAGTGTATTCGCTGCTAATGTCGTCTCCCGCGATACTTCGTTACTACAGAATGGACGGAATTTACTTGTTTCCGTTTGGCAAATTTCTGAAAGTTCTTTGACAAACTCGTTAAAACAGCTATTTTTCGACATGGCAGTCAATAACTTCATATCGGCGTATACGCATTTATGCATATGCTCGAAATGTACGTTTTTCTCGTGACAACATGTCAAACGCAGATATTTTGAAATGAGAATATTTCACTTCAGCCAAGAACATATTATTATGCTTGAAGTTTTCGTGTTACATGTTTTCTCGTATTACACACGTTTCTATAAATATTGGCTTAAGCCTCCTGTTCTAACATTACGTATCATTGTATCCATTCTTGTTCAGTTTATATTATACATTATTAGAGACCACTTTAATGCTAAGTCACTTCCGGCTTTAGATTGTGTTTAAACTATTATACTATTGCCTACAAGATTTGTAGGATCGTAACCTACTTCTAGTCAGACTTAAGTCAATACTATATACAATCCTAAAACACTTCAAACTTCAGTCAGAATTGTAAGACCTTAAAACTTTTACGTCCAATAAATATATTACCACATTTCAACTTTTAAACGTACATACTGCGGAATTACAATTATCACATTCCAGAGTTTGAAAGAGGATATTAACTCTTTGGCTGACGAGACTGCCAGACCGAAGTTATACCACTCTATCGCGGAATTCGATTAAAGAAAGTAAATACATATTCTTTTGATGAAACAAGTCGTTGCATTGATAGAAAAGTGACACAACTCAAAATTATAATGATCTCTATAGTTATCTTATTTTATGATAGATTGAAGTAATAATTGAATCCGGAAATCTTTTCTAAATACAACGTTTAAATAAAGTACATATTTCATTGTTTTTAAATTATTTTTGAATTGAACATTTTAATTAAGATAGTAGATACACTTTATTTTTTATGTCATGTTATACTTTCAACTGTAATATATTTTTTAAAATTATGTTATAAATTTTCAAAATTCATAACATTACAATCCTAGTTAAATATTATGTAAATTTTAGAGTTGTGGTACTTTTCTATATAAATAAATGTGTTGTTTTTCCATAATAACAATATATTTCTCTTTATAAATAGATCAAAGCAATTAAGAATTTTTTGCTTGATATTGACAAGATATCGAGTCATAGAAAAAAGTCACATCGTGTTTTTATGTGAAAAAATTATTCATGTTAAAGAATAATTTAAGTTTTAAATTAGAATGTAGTAATCAAAAAATGATTAAGAAAACAAATTGTATATTTAAATCTATTTTTTCTACAAAATTAACAATAATTTAATAAATATCTCATCACGAGTATAAATAATAGTTTTCAACGGCAATGATCGTAACTTAAAAAAATAAACAAAGAAAATTACAAATTGCAAGTTTGAAGTCTTATGACAAACAAAATTTCGTAAAACGAGAGAAAGGACGAGAGAACGAGCGCTGTTATATTTCGTCGCCCTATTCCACATGGATCGGCGAAAAAGGTTCGTTTACATACTGTATACACACTGACATGTAGACTCTGCTTATAAAAATTCAACGTTGCTTCGAGTTGACCGTCAACATTTTCCGGTTTCATCAATGTACACAGTGGCGTCATAAACGTCGGGACCGCAAAAAGAAAAAAACAAAAAAAAAATAGAAAAAGTAGAGGAAGAAAGAAAAAAAGAGAAAAGAAAAACAAATTCACACGAATTGTTTGGTGTATTTCGAAATTCTGCGCAGCGCGTGGGACTGATTACAATCGTGATATTCAACGGAGTCGACAATAGAGCGCAACGCAATGATCCCGAATACGGCGCGATCGCGAGCTCGGAATCCGCATCCACGAGCGGGATGATTCTGGTGTGTATCAACGAATACGATGGAGCCAATCACCCACAGCATGCATAACAATACACAGTGCGATTTAATAATTCCATACGCGCGCACACGCATAGTCCGCGTCTGTTAAGAAACATTGGTTGCAGTTCGTAGTCGTTACGAATTTTTCCGTTTTATTATGTTCGTGACCAACGCGCCGCGCCGCATCGGTGGGATTTTTACGCGTTTTGAAAGAATAATCGCTCGCAATTTATATAGACCGCTCGATATTGCCGAAGGTCTCTTGCCGATAATAAAACAAGAATTCTCCCAGTTTCCTTAGTGAAAAGTATTTTTCACTAAAGAACACTCAGAAACGTTGAAAAAATTATTGAAAGCATTTAATATGCAAGCATAATAATACGAGCGTCTTTATATTTTTATTTACACCAGTCTAAAAATGCATTCAAGTTTTACATCTTATAACGAATATGATTTTTAATGTATAATTAAAAAAGGACTGGTGGAAAAAGGACCTGAAAACATCTTTATATTAGGTAGGAAAAAATTCGTGGCGTTTTTTTTAATGCCATCTAATGGGATAAACGCCACGAACTTTTTCCCATATCTAATATGTTCAATTGAATATTAATTTATTTTTGTCAACTACCTTTGGCTCGATCATTGACCTTGTTTAATATTTCAATGAAAACATTGTTTGTTTGTAACTCCACTTACAGATTTCTAATCTATTATATTCGTTATTCATTATACATTATAAGACAGAAAATAAATTATAAATTGTATATTAAATCAGAATTTAGAATATAATATTAGAATTCGAATACAAGTTTTGCAAATAATGAAATAGTTTAGTTTATTATAATTATCTGTCTTATATGTCTTTATTATTTCCTTTTTAAAATATTTATTTGGTTTGAGAAAATTTCAAAATAAAATTTAATTAAATCACATCTGTAAAATGCAATCATCGCCAACAAAAATGGCTGTAAAACTGCATTTTGACTTTGAAAAAGTTATATTTATTATTTAGAGGATTTAAGGATATTTAAGGATTGCATATAAAATATATATATATATATACTTGTATAATTTGCTAATAAGAGAAATGTTGAAAACAATTTTATCGTAAATTCTGTTGAATATACAAATATATTGTTGTATTGTTTAATTAATAACAAAGTTCAAGTTCATTTATATTCGTACGTGAAATAAAATTCAGCTCTGTGTGTGTGTGTGTGTGTGTGTGTTTGTGTGTGTGCGTGTGTGTTTGTGTGCGTGCGTGTGCGCGTGCGTGCGTGCGTGCGTGCGTGCG
>Ga0157364_1006423_pt1 | contig 12073 bp, 5 predicted proteins | sample AttsexASBM2_FD_111476 | JGI IMG/M metagenome (GOLD analysis project Ga0157364, IMG submission 111476) | Fungus gardens microbial communities from leaf cutter ant in Ribeirão Preto, State of São Paulo, Brazil - Atta sexdens ASBM2 | ecosystem: Host-associated > Fungi > Mycelium > Unclassified ...
ATATATATATATATATATATATATATATATATATATATATATATATATGTAGAGAGAGAGAGAGAGAGAGAGGAAAAATAAAGAGCAACCGAGAAAGAAATTCAGATGGCGTTATTTACTTATTTCGCGCATGTGCACTCCATTTTGTCCAACACTAACATCAAAGATACCGACAAAGAGTTCCGCTACTGAATATACTGTGACACGAGGTTACACTAGTGTTGCAACAGGGTTGAATGTTATCAACTTATCAATTGTAAAAAATCAGCTGCAATTTTGTTTCGTTACTCTCAAGTGATCAGCTTCTTTTTTCTTTATTTTTGTCCATTGTTATATAAAAAAGTAAAAATACTCATGCGAAAATACACAACACGGTTCAATTTTCGCTTGACAAGCACAATTGCAAATAGTACAGTTTGGATTCAGATGTTGACAACATTACAACCTTTACTATCTCGATTTTTATTATTTGCACCGACTACTAACTTCATTTAGATCCTTAAAATTTTATTGGTAGAGTTTAAGGTGTTTCCATTGTAAGAGCGCTCACGCCAACTCGATTCTGACTCGACTCTATGCATTCGAACCCTTGGTGGAAACTTCTATATATACGTCTATATATACAATGTAATATGATCTCTATAACTATATAAAATTTACATCATCACTAATTGTATACAATCCTATAATTGTTGTATATTGTGTTGTAAGACATCCTCTATAATACTTGATCTACATTATAAATATTGTAATAATGTATTATATGAGTTAAATGGAATAGTTAACATGCAACAAATTATGTAAAATTCTTTATTAAAGGTGTCGGTAAGGTGAAATGTCATAAATGATGATCTGATGAAGCGAGAAAATATTTTTGTCCGCTTTGAAAGTGGTTATTATTCGAGTCAAACTGTGGAATCGGTCGGATATAAACAACATGAGAGAGAAGTGAGAAAAAGAGAACGAATGTGTTCAGAAAAGATTACGATATCAAAAGACGTTTGTTCAGGAGAAATGGATACCGAATCTTCTCCGATGTGTACCGTGGAAATTTGTATTGATTTTCAGTTAGATCGGGAAGATTCTCTGCGTAGTTTCCCGTCAATATCTTCACCTTCTCTTAACCCTACTTTTTCAAACTCCGACTATCTTTTTCTTTCTTCTTCCTCCTAATATCCTTTCGAGGCTCGAAGTCCATTTTTCTTCTGTTTACCGATATCTCGGCCAAAATAGTTTCTTGTATAACGATATTCTTATCTAGTGCATTTCGTCTAATCTCTCCTTTCTTCTCTCTTCACTTTTCTCTTGTCTTTAAACCATGCTTTCTATTTTTTGGCGACGCTCGACTCGGTATGAAATGGTTGCGTCAAAACTCGCGCAATGAATATCAAATAAACGAATCCATCTTGGTAAATTTCAATTTTCTATGTTTGCCCATAGAACTGCATTTCGTATTTTAGTTACATCGCGCACTTGTGTAGATATTTGTTAGCCGACATGATTGTTACATTTGTTTGTTTTATGATAACGGAATTATCTGCAGTAAAAGCGTGTCAGTGGCTGTGAAAATTATTATCCTTTTTTTTTATAATTGTGAAGATAGAATCACATCCTCTAGAATTAGTTTCAATTAAAAAAAAATTTATATTGAGGGGAAAAGGATAATAAAAATTAAAGCGTAAATTAAAGTTATGTAAAGTACATAAATATAATATTTTAAATAACGTTAAATATTTTAGGAAATCATAAAAGCATAATCATATTATGTTATTTGAATATCGATAAAGAGTGAATTGAGAGAAAATATGATTACAATTAGCATAATTAAACTATAATTTATAGTCATTTATAGTCAATTATATCACTTATAAAATTAACAATAATAGATCATAAAAGCTACAAGCTGAAACAATAACTTTAATCTTCCAAAAATAATGCTCAACATATTAAACATAAACACTAACGTTTCAATACTGATCAGATCATTATCAATGTTATATTAAAATTGAAATAGTAAAATTAATCGTTGTACGAGTACATAATATTCAAAAATTTATGTATTTATAGTTTTTTTCGAATATGATATAGTAATTTTATGTTTATTTTTTTTACTTTCTCATTATAATGTATGCATAACGAGATTAATTTTATTACAATTTTAATATAATATTAATAATGACCCGCGATCGGTGTCGAAACGTCTATAGTATTTATGTTTAATATGTGATCATTAGTTTTTAAAGATTAAAATTATTATTTCGGATTGTAGCTCTTCTTGTCTATTATTGTTCATTTTATTGTATTGAGCCACATTATTATTTATATATTTTTTATATATTTATAATTATTGCAAATATAGTCAATTGTGTTGTTAATAATAATCTCGCACACACTGTTTGAAAATCTTTAATTTTTTTAAACATATTTTTAAATTATTATTATTATTATTAAGTAGTAAGTAAATTTAGAAAAATAGTTCACTATAATTATGATTGCATTTATTAAATAAAAATGTTTACTTAATTTATCATTTATATTTTAATATTTTAATGTATTAATATGTACTGTATTAATATGTACAATTATAATTTACAATTTTTTCAACAATGTTTAAAAGGACTACGTATATGATTAATATTATTAACCTTATAACTAGTATAATAATCGTACAATAATCGTGGAATTCTTAATTATAATTATTTTTGCAATTGCATTATAAATACCAAACTTTTTTCTCAATATATGTAGTTTCAAGTTACGTTGGAGTGACGTTATTCCATTATTGGAATAGAGCGAACGATCGCAATATAAATTCGTTTGTCCGATCTCCTAAACTAAACTGTGACGATAATACACTCGCGATAAGCAATGTACGAAAAGGTCTTCAATTGTCGTAAATATCAAGATATAATGAGACAAACATTCGATGGAGTATGTTAATATAAGATAGTTTTGATGCACTTTGGAACATGAACAAGGCATTCGATCCCGATCCGCAAATTCCACCTCAACCACTACCTCGTCATCTCACCATAACGTAATGTGTTCGCTTCCGGGTGTTATCTCTCGCCACTCGATGCATCGCGAATGCCTTCGGGGTGTGCACTTCGCTCTGGAAAGCCATCTGCTAATCCTTCGTACTTTGCGCGCGTTTTATTTGCAGCCTACATCTGCGACCGCAGAAATGTTTTACCGTGCGCAAACGGCGCGAAAAGCTGAGATTGAAAGATATCAAACATTCATCAATATTTCTATTGGCATAATACAAACTTCAAGATTAAATTCTAAAATTGACTGAGAAAGTCAGGAAGAAAACCACCGTTTCAGTTCGTCGAATTGTTATATCTGGTATATGTTATATCTTTGGCATCCTTAGTTCAAGTTTTTCATATTCTCTCGCTTTGCTAGCGTCGTTTTGATTCTTTTCGGTTCTACTTTACCTTTTCGATAACGCTCCGCAGTGTTATCGAGTGATTCGTCGTGAATGGTGGCGATGCATTGATACCTGTATTAAATTGGATTTCGAGAGATGGCTCGAATATCGAAAACATGAGCTTGTTTTTGTTTGTTTTCTCCGTGTAAAACGTCTAGAGATTCTGTCTAGCTCAAGAAATTGTTGAAAATACATCGAATCCCAAAGGGTTACTTATTTTACAATAGCCGCAACCAGAGTAAACTTTGGTCATATTTTCAATTTAAACATTTATATTTGTAAACACATGAAATATCGAATTTGCAAAACATTTTATTGTAAAATACATAGTATAGATAGATAATATATGTATGATCTGCAATATTTAAATTAATGATAATCTGGTTTTCGAAAATAATTCTTTTGTTGCTGACATGAAAGGAAGGATTCACGAATTATTTCTCGTTTATTTGTCAAAAACTCATTGTGGAATATAGATAATATGATGCTCATATCCTCGAGCAATATAATATTATCGCGCAAATATGAACCATAGCAGAAAGGTTGGTACAAGTTAATTAACAAAAGGTGATTAATGTTTTGCGTACAAATGTATACAGCAGAGTGCTTTTTTTGAAAACAAGGAGAAATTCATGATGTTATACAGAAAAGAGCTTGACAATACAATTTGTAATATATAAATAGAATGAATATAAATAAATCGAGTTTTAATAAAACGGTAAATAAATTAAATAAAACATAACAAATGGTATTATATATTATAAGTTGTTTTAATAATAATAATTGTATGTTTAAAATAGAAAGATTATTGCTTTCATATGTATAGTATAGCATAAACATACAAATGGAAATTACATTACAATCGAATAGTAGCCAATAAAAATAATGTGAAAACATAGTTTATTATTTTTCGTGCGGAAAACTTAATCGTTTCCTACCAAAAAGTATTAGTTAATTACTATTATTCTTCATATTTAAAGCGTTCTTCTGTTTATGAAGAAAAAAAATATAAAGGAAACTTCGTACAACAATTTAACATATCAAAATTGAGATGCATTAATCTAAATTATAGATTGTGTATCCTTAATCGATTAATCATGCAGAGGTACTTTCGAGATGATAATTAATGAACGAAATTACTCTCCATCCACAATTCAGTCCGTAATAAAACAGGAAACAAAATTCTATAGAATATTCATTTTACTTTTATCCAAGTTTACGTAATTTCATCTTTTATGTGTATTATGATCCTAATCAGATTTATCTTTTTTCTACCTTAATGTGAATTTTCTTTTTTAGCGAGAAAATGATGGTCTTCTTTTCTCATCACACTTCAATCATAAGTTTTTTCTTGTCTTGTATCTTATGAACGTTAGAACAACTTGATGGCACATCTGACTTTCTCGGCGCATACGAAACATTTCAAGGGCAATTTCCCGATGAGTTCTACTTATTTCTCTTTTTTATTCCCTCAAGACATAGAGCGCTTTCAGAAAAAATGCATAATGAAATTTTCGAAGTAACGAATGTAACTGCTCGTTAATTCTATCTACTATCCGATTTGGAATCGTCGTTTATCTTTATTATAATTTAAATATACAAATATTATTAGCGTTTTTATTCATGTCAAGCAACAAAATCAAATTTTTAATTCTTATTTCCATGATTATAGGATAATATTTTTTAACACTTATTTGATTTTAAATTAAGATATTATTTGCTGCATAAATTTTCAAAGGGTATGTGAATATATTAATGTTATTTTTATACGCTAACAAAATTTAGGTTTTGCTAATTAATTACTTACGATTTTCTAGTCAGTGAATTCGCGGAAGAAAATGTCACGTTATACTTGGTGGATTAATTTTCATGTAATCAGAAAGCGGAATAATCGCTTCATGGTCAAATCTTTCCTATATTATGACGGTACTAATATCATTAGGCAGTTATGTACCGCGTTTCAATATAATATGGTGCAAGCAGACGCGTTATCATAAAATGTCACATTAATTACAAATCCAATATTAAGTAATCAGAAATTTATCTCTTTAGTCGAGATTCAATTAATTATGATGAGTAACAATGTCAATTTTAATTAACTATTTGATTAATAAAGAGCACGTTTTCTATTTTGTAATTAAAACATTTTAATCGCATGACGTGAATAATAAGACTGAACATTTCCACGGCTTTAATTCATGTAATTTTCACAATGTGAAAAATGCATGCTAATGTAAAAGAGTAATAATTTTAAACTTTTAATGTCTACCATAACATGTAACGTGTGTATGTCTGGAACTTTTATCAAACGTTTCAGTTCTCGACTAACAGACTTGTATTAAGTGCAGTTGATTTAGCACTTCGCGGCGAAATTCGGATCTCAACTTCGGGAAACACCAAACAACTGTTCCGCTGCAAACATAGTAAACATGACTGCTCATATAAAGCACAAACCGACCGACATCGGTTGAGTTTCGGTTGCATTGCAATTTGTTTACTGATGCTTTTGCTACAATTTAGTTAGAGTTTCTATTTGCAATAACAACAAAATTTCAGTAAAATTTATTTCCGATTCGAATTGAATAATTCTATTTATGTAAATAGTATATGTAATATTATGTAAAATAAATATACCACAAGTAATATTAATATAAAAGAAATGCTTTTATAGAATATGAGTTGTCAATTTTTATTAATTATGACGAATTAAAAGAAATATATATAATTTCGAATATTATTCCAATTATCAATATTTATTATAATTTTAGAAAAAAATTATCTCTTATATTTAAAGATCAATAATTGTTTTGTACAATAACTTGCAGTAATGTAATTTATATTATTTATTTTTGGTATAATGTAAATAATCTCTATTTTTTGATAGAAATTTAATCTTTACTAGACGAGACATTAATAGGATCTAACGAAATCAGTGTTGCACCGATAATCAACGGGAATTTTGTCGCACGTCTTCGATAAACTATAATATAATAATGTTAATAGACAACGTTGATATTGCTGCAGTTTCGAACTGAAAACCAGAAAACGTCGATCACATAAAAAGCTTTAGCTTTCGTATTAAATCAGGTCATTGCTTAAAACTCAGCGAGTTTGAGAAAATTGGTTGATGAATAGTTTATGAATGTTTTTAAACTTATTCGCAAAATAATTCCAAAGTTGTGTTCCAAATTGATAAATAAATTATGTTGTAAAAATATTTAAATAAATTTTATAGATATATTTTTCAGGCAGTTCTTTAGTTTATTTTCTTAGTTTATTTTCTTTACTTTTTTAGTTTACTTTTCTTTTAAAGAAAACATATAAATATTGAAAAACTTTTTTAAATAATCAAATTTAAAGGCATAAAAATGAAAAATTTTTTGCAATAAATTCTGTAAATAATCCTGTAAATAAAATCTGTAAATAGAACAAAATTTTATTTTATTTTATTCCAAATCCTTATTTGACAAACAAAGTTTTGATTTAAAGTTCAATTTGAAGATGCTAAAAAGTTATTATCAGATTGATCGAAACTCACGATGTTTTAAATATTTTACAGAGAAAGAGAGAAAAAAAATGCATCCTATATATAACATATTTCCTCAAGTTTATTAACTTTATTCAATCAAATTGCACTGTCTTATTTTTTTCTTATATTGATTTTCTTAGATTTTAACCAGTTGTTTATTCATTTGTTAATTACTTACTTCCATCTATCGGATGGATTTCAGGTTTCTCGTAAATTTGTATGGAACACAGGTGCGAGTATACACGGTTCATTTATCGTGTAGTTAATGACAGCCACCGGAAGTTTTGGCGTGCCGCGCCGGCGCAGGCGAGAATCCCGGTAGATTTATCCTTTAAGGCTCCTGACTACTCAGCCAAGAACTCTGCGTCGGTAGCGACACAGAATCAAACGACAGTCTGGCGAAACCGGTAGTCATACATTCAAGCACGAGTGTACGTGTGCTCGCCTTCGGCGCGCCGAGAGTGAACGAGATAGCTCCTTCTCACACTAGTCGTTTGTTTCAAGCAACCGAAAATATTTTCTCGGCCGCTCGGCAGCTTCCGACAAGAATAAGGGGAAAGGGTTATTCTAAATAATATATAAGTTTTAATAAATTGTAGTAATAGTATAACCCTCTCATTAATCCTGAATAAGTCATGTTAAAACACAACAAATTATGAGATATTTAATTGTTTACGATTTTTTATGCGCGTTATATATCTCCTTTATACTCGAGTAGCAAGAATAGTTCAGTAGAACTAGAATTTTACCAGATAAAAATTAAAAATAAACCAGTATTTCTCTTCACGAAAAAAATCTTCGAAAGGCTATCAGAAAAGAAATGCATATGTTTGAGATTCGAGACTTGTGAAGAAAATATGCAAAAAAAATCAAATAGTTGCAAAAAGCACATTTTTCGCTTATAAAACGAAAGATATTAATTGTATGGAAAAAGTTCAGTATGAAAAATGTAGGTATTTGAAATACCTACAAAATGAGATGTGGAACATTAAAACCGATCTATTAGTTAAGTAAAAGAAAAATAAAAAACTCTGAAAAAGGCCTTTTTTTCACTTGTACTATCACATACATTTAATAACAAAACAATTTTTTGCAGTTAAAGTATTGCATTATAAAATGACTTTGAAAAGTGGGTATTTTTTTTGTATAAAAAAATGGAATAATTCTGTTAATGTGCATTATATTAAATATCCGTATAAAACATTCGACAATTGAGATTTTTCTATTTAAAGAAAGGTTACTCTCCGATTATTAAAAGCCGATAACAATTTTTTTTTCAAAAAATCACTATGGTTCTAATTTTTAAATCCAAAAAAGAGTGTAAATCAGCCAATGAAAGCCAACATAGATTAGGTGTGTGAAATCATATACTTAATTCTTAAGAAAAAATGACAAACGTTTCAATCCTTTCGATTAAGTCTTCCTCAGTGTAAAAATAAAATCGGATGTATAAATTTAACATAAAAGATGCGATGCTAATTTTTAAGATTAAGAGTTCCGTCTGGCACCAATTTGTCAAGGAAGAATTGAATTTGATGTTAAAAAATTCTCGAACTTTTTATTATCGAAAGAGTTTGTTTAAAATCATTGGAAAGTTGAGAAACGCGACAGCGCGCCGGAGTGGAGAAGATCGGGCCGCTCAGTGATTCGCACGTATCTGATTTCGTGCGTTAAAATTTGTTAAATTTATATTTTCTCAGCAATATATTGACATAGAAATATGATTTTTTTTTAAATCTGGAGTAGCTCGACGAAATATAAACAAATAGCTTAATCAAATGTTTCGCAAAGTAATTGTAACCATAAAATTTATAATTTTTCTTTTCTTGAATTCTTTTTCAGTTTATTAAAAAAATCACGTTTGAATATGGAATGCATGTCTCATTAACAAATTTAAGTCACATGAGTTATGTTTCTTTATATTTAATAATGCTGTAAAAAATTCAACTGAACAATTATATGTATGGAATTATCAGTACAAAAATTTTTTTCATGAATTTAGATGCAAATATGATATATGTTAAACAAATAATTAATAAATAATTTACTAAATGTTAGCGTAACTATTGAAGATATAATAACTTTTGCAAATATAAAAGTAAATTAATGTTATATGAAAAATATATTTTGCAATTACTTTTTCTAACAGTTACACTAACATTTGGCAAATTAGTTATTAATTATTTCTTTACGTCATATTTGCATCTGCAATTAAATTCATAAATACAATTTTGTACTGATAATTCCATACATTTAATTGTCCAATTAGATACTTTTTACAACATATTAAATAAAGAAACATAGCTCATGTGATTTAAATTTGTTAATGAGACATGCACTCCATACTCAAACGTGATTTTTTTAGTAATAAACCGCAAAAATAAAAATTCAAGAAAAGAAGAACTAAAAATTGAATGGTTACAATTATTTCGCAAAACATTTGTTTATATCTCGTCAAGCTATCTCAGATTTAAAAAAAATCTTGTTTCTACATCAATTTATTGCTGAGCAAATATAAATTTAACAAATTTAACGCACGAAATCAGATACGTGCGAGTTGCTGAGCGGCCCGATCTTCTCCACTGCACGCCGGCTTCCCCCATTCTGCTCGGCGCACTGTTCTGTCTTGCTCGCATTCCTCAATTTTCCAATGGTTTTAAACAAACAACTTTTTCAGCAGCAAAAGATTCAAGAATTTTTTAGCAAATTCAATTCTTCCTTGATAAATTGGTACCAAACAGAATTCTTAATCTTAAAAATTAGAACTACAATGATTTTTTTTTTAATTGTTGTTTAGGTTCCTAATAATCGGAGAATATCCTTTTTATTTTTAAATGAGTAGAAAACTTAACTATCAAATTCACATGGCTATTTGATATGATGCATATTAACAGAATTATTCCATTATTCCATTTTTTTATACGAAAAAAAGATACCCGCTTGTCAAAGTCATTTTATAATAGTTTAACTGCAAAAAATAACTGCAAATCGTTTTGTTACTAAATGCACGTGATAGTGTCAACTCTTGAAGAAGAAAAATTATCCCTGTAAATTGCTCAAAAATGTAAATAATTAAGTTTTCCGCAGACAGGTTTTTAGTCAACAAATGGCTTTTTGCAAAAACTAATGAACATTTCAGGACTCATTCAGAACTAGATTTGTTGTCATTATGAAAGCTACATTTTACAAAAATTTCGAAGCTTTGCGTTTAAATCTTAATGAACAGAGAGCGAATGAAAAAAAATCTTTTTCAGTGGTTTTTATTTATTTTTTCTATTTAACTAATAGATTTTAATATTCCACGTCTTATTTTGTAGATATTTCGAATATCTATATTTTTCATACCAAACTTTTTTCCATACAATGAATATCTTTCGTTTTATAAGCGAAAAACATGCTTTTTGCAACTATTCAATTTTTTTTCGCATAATTTCTTCACAACTCGAGTCTTAAACACACATTTCTTTTCTGATACTTTTCGAAGATTTTAGCCTTTGAAGATAAATGCTGATTTATAATTTTTTTCCGGTAAAATTCTACTTCTACTGAATTATTCTTGCTACCTGAAGTTGTGAAGGAGGTATGTAATGAGCATAAAAAATCGTAAACTTCGTACAATTAAAATCGTACAATTAAATATCGCATAAACTGTTGCGTTTTAACATGATTTATACTATTCTGGATTAATGGAAGGTATACACTATTACTATAATTTAAAATTCCTTTATTATTATATGTTATTTAGAATAATCCTTGTCCCTTATCCTATGCCGTGGACCATCGAGCGGCCGAGATTGCTAAGAAGACATTTTCGGACGCTTGAAACAAGTGACTAGTTTGAGAAAGAACTCGCTGTCTCGTTCACTTTCGGCGTGCCGACGGCGAGAACACGCATATGGACTCGTACTTATATGTGTTACAGCACCACATCACGATAATTGGCTGAACTTGTAGGCGTGGAAAAGTAACGTTTTGACGACGAAATTTTATGTTGCATGCTATTTCGTTATTATTTGATTAATTGTGAAAATGTGATTTGTCTCATACTGATCAAAGTCGTAATCCTCGATGAAAACTAAGTTATCTTGGAATTTTATATGTAAAGCATATATTTTACTCGTTTCAACAGCTGTTATCTTATGTTTCTGCCCAAATATAGGCTCATTTTACGTGTCTTTTACGATCATTTACTGACTATCAAAAGAGGAAAAGACAATTTTCATCGATTTTTACAAATGTTTTAAAGTAATCTTGTCATTTCGTTTCATTCACATTGTCTTTAAAAATGGTGCAACATAAATTAACGTATCGTTCCTGGCTTCGATATCACGATTCTAACATGCCGCAACTAGTCAGAAGCCTAATGATTCGTGTTTAAATTAATTGAGAACCATCGAAACGTTTGGTCGCATACTGATGAATGTCTCTTACTACATTTGCGGTTTACGAGAATGAGCTCGAGATTTCGATTTTCGTATCAATCCTCGTGTAACGCTAGAAGAATTCTTGTTCGCATGCAATCGAATGTATTTCGGGAACATGAATAAATAATAACTGGTTGGTGCGTATTTTCCGGCGGAAGGTTGATTTCGAAATCGACTTTGGCCGTCTGAAATTACAAGTAATATGATATCAGTTTTATATGACCAGATCTTTCTTAAATAAGAAAAGAAAATTGCCATTCAAGATTTATATTAGGATTTATCTTTCAGATCGCGAAAATTGATACAAAATTGCGTGCGCGATTTTTTAATATTTATATTAGGTGTGAGAAAAAGTTCGTGGTGTTTTTCCCGTTAGATGGCATTAAAAAAACGTCACGAACTTTTTCCTATACCTAATTACTGAAGAAAGTATAAAAAGAGAATTAGGGAATAAAAAAAGTGACTGATGCACTTAAGTATTTACTACAATATACTATTATATGAATATATACAAAGTGAAATATAAATCCAATTTAAATTTGAAATAAATATTATTTGATAATACAATGTTGCAGTAGATTAAAAGATGCCTTGCAAAGATAACACAAATTGTTAATGTGTTGAATATATATATATATATATATATATATATATATATATATATATATATATATATATATTGTACAT
>Ga0157364_1006424_pt1 | contig 12072 bp, 11 predicted proteins | sample AttsexASBM2_FD_111476 | JGI IMG/M metagenome (GOLD analysis project Ga0157364, IMG submission 111476) | Fungus gardens microbial communities from leaf cutter ant in Ribeirão Preto, State of São Paulo, Brazil - Atta sexdens ASBM2 | ecosystem: Host-associated > Fungi > Mycelium > Unclassified ...
AACTCTACTGTCTTCCATCTTCCTCCATGTCCAGCTGCTGGTACATCATGATGTAACTGGATTACCTCTGCTCTCAACTCTTCATCCTTCGGTACATACACCTTTCTCTCCTTCAACACTAGATTCCCTTTAATCTTCCATTCATTTTCTCTTAACTCTTTTATCCTTGCCTTCTTCATCTCCTCTACTACTCTAATTATGTTCTTGTCCTTACTTCTTGCTCTTTTTATTTTTTCTACTAAGTCTACCTCAGGTTCTTCTACAACTACTTCATACATACTACAAATCCAATTATCCTTAATAAGTATTTGGTTCTCATTGTTCTTGTCTACTCCTATTTTCCAGTCCGCCCTTCTACTAAGTTCATCTGCCTTTCCCATCTTAGCTCCTGCTACATGTTTCAAAGTAAAATCAAATTGAGATAAATACAATGCCTATCTAGCTTGTCTCCTATTTAATTTTTGCACTTTCATGAAATATTCTAAGTTCTTATGATCTGTCCAAATCTCGAACTTAGATTGTGCTCCTTCCAGCAAGTACCTTCATGCTTCCAATCCCCTAATAATTGCCAGCATCTCTTTATCATGTATTTCATAATTTCTCTCCGTTTTGTTCAATGACTTAGAAAGAAATGCCACTGGCCTCCACAGTCCATCTTTGCACTCCATCAACAATACTCCACCTGTTGCATAATCTGATGCATATACTTCCATCCTCATTTTTTTATCTATATCAGAAGCAGCCAATACTGACTCCTTAGTAAATCTTTCCTTCAACTCCTTGAACATTTTTTCCTCTCTCTCTGTCCAATTCCATTTTTTGTCCTTTTTCACTAAGTTGTGTAATGGTCTTGTCACTGTGGCAAATCCTTCTATAAACTGACAATAATAATTCGCCAGTCCCAGAAATTTTTGCACATCCTTAACACATGTTGGTGTCGGCCATTCCAAAACTTCTTTTACTTTCTTCTTTTCCATTTTGATCCCCTCCGGTCCTATTTCCACACCTAAAAATCCTACCTCTCTCACTTTCCACTTGCACTTCTCTGGCTTCACATACAAATCATTCTCTTCCAGCCTCTTAATCACTTCTGCCACCAACTCATCATGTCCCTTCTCTGTCTCTGTCCCTACTATTACATCATCAATAAATACTGCTATCTTTCCCATATTGATTAAATCTCTTAACAACTTATTCATCATAGCTTGAAATGTGGCTGGAGAATTTGTCAATCCAAAAAACATAACAGTGGGTTCAAACGACCCTTCCGGCATCGTGAATGCAGCCTTCCACTCATCTCCTTCCTTGATCCTCATATTATTATACTCCTACCTCAAGTCCATCTTCGTAAATAACTTCTTCATCCCAATATTCTTCAAGATATCCGATATCAATGGCAGTGGATAATTGTTTTTTATCGTCCACTCATTAAGATACCTGTAGTCCTGCACCATCCTCTTTTTCCCATTTTTCTTTCCTACAAAGAACACTGGTGCCATTTGTGGTGACTTAGATGGCCAGATGTATCCCTTCTTCAGCTGTTCCTTCACAAATTCTCTCACTTCCTCCCTTTTCTCTCTTGACAAAGGGTATACCTTCCCTTTTCATGGTACGAACCCCTCCTTCACATCTATTGCATGATCCCATATTTTTTTTGTCGGCATTCTTTCCAACTGCTTCTTTCCAAACATCTTTATCCACCTATGAAATTCTTCTGGTACTAACTTCTTTGCCTCTGCCTCTGACTTTGCCGCTTCTTCTTCCTCGTCCCATATTTCCCACTCCTCCATTACTTTCCTTACTTCCACTGGTTTTCCCTTTTTCTGTTTCTTCCTCTTCTCCTTCTCTGCTTTCTCCCTTGTTTCTTCTTCCTTCTGCTTCTCCCATCCTGATTTTCCCTATACTGGTCTCCACTACTTTTTGTATTCCTCTGGACACTGCGTCATTTTAACCTTCCCTGTTTTCCAATTAATCTCAGGATTGTGGTGTGCTAACCACGGCATCCCCAGGATTACCGACCACTTCTGTCCTCCTATTACGTCAATCTCTGTTCTTTCCACATGTCCTTTATAATATACATTCACTTCCACCGTATTTTCTATCAGTCCCTCTTTATTGAAAGACCTATCCATATTTCTCACCTGCATTGGACTTTCCAACTTCTTCAGCTTAAAGCCCTATTTTTTGGCGAACTCAGAGCTTATAACTAACCCTGTTGCCCTGCTATCCAACAATGCTTCTACTGTAATCCTCTCCTGTGTATCTAATCTTTCTAGTCCAATCTTTACTGTCACCTCCCTCAATATCTTTTCTTCTATCTTTTTTACTTCATTCTCCTCTGTTTCTGGTGCATCAGCATTTATTGCAGTAGCTAATATACTATATTTATTGCAAGAATCCAGTCAAGGAGTTCTAGATTCTCCCCCCCTTTTAAATTGTTCGCATTGTCCAAAATCTCCTTGATTTGTCCTCCACTATATTTCACTCTTCTTCCTTCCATCGGTCTTCCTCTTCCTCTATTCCTGCAATGGCGGGCCATGTGCCCGAATCTCCCACAGGTGTAACAGTTCCTCCCCCTATCTACCTCCATTGCAAAAGGATCCTGTCTAGGAGGAATTCCCGCACCCTGCCCCTGTCCCCTCACAACTATTGTATCCGTCCTTTCTACCCCTTCTATTGGAGCAGGCCCTGTTGTCGCCTGCTGAGGCAATGGTTGCCTTCTCTGCCACACCAAGGGTCATGGCAGACTCTGTTTTTGCTCCTGTTTTAGAGCCCCTCCTCCCTGTTCCTTCTTCCCTCACAATCTCTCTTCCTCCCTCCTACTTTCCCTCTAATTCCTGTCAAGGGCTGTTGCCCTCCTATACCATAGTTCTATAGAAGTCGGTGGGTTTTCTGACTCCATCAACTTCCTCCGAATTCCTCCATTCATTCCTCTTTTAAACTCCTCTATTAATGGCTGCCCCTCATATCCACTTCCCCTTGCTACCTGTTTGAACTCCTGTACAAACTCCTCCATTGTCCTCCCTCCTTGCTCCAGCTTCCTCAGTTCCACTGCTTTTACTGCTTCTTCTTCCCCTCTCCCAAACTCCTTTTTTAATACTGTCAAAAATTCTTCTACTGTCTCATATTCCATTTCTCCTGCCTCCAGTTCCTCCATTACATTCTCTTTCCAAATATCTGCTGACTCTCTCTATACATGTGATAAAACCCAAAACACCTGTTCCTCTACCGTCGCTTCTCTCATCTTCATCCTCAAATATAATCTACATGCCGTTACAAATCCCCCCACTTTCCCTGCTTCTCTGTTGAAGATGGCTGGCTTAGCCACCTCTATATGAGGTCCTGTGTTGGACCCTGTCACCCCTCTTTCAACTCCTCCTCCTCCTCCTCCTGCTACAAGCAGGGCTTGTATCTGCACCTGCATTGCTGCCAACTGCTCCTGCTGCTGGCAGATGATAGCATGTAAATCGTGTTGACTCATGATGGGGTAGGGCAGGGGTGAGTTGATGGGTGTTGGTGAGAGTGGTGATGGTAAGGTATATAAAGGAAGAGCAGAACCGGTGCTGGTCTTGCTCTCGGACTCATACTCTGAAGACAAAGAAATCTCTGTATGTGATAGTGGGCCCTCTTCAAGTCCCACCTACACGATTACCGACTACTTGTCTACTGGCTACTGCCCTAAGAAAAATGTATGCAATTTTGGTCTAAGAAGACCGTTCTACTCTAGACAACTGTTTTAAAAACAAGCTGCTATTTCTCTGTGTAGACACACTACAAGAGGATGTGTAGCACAAGGCTGATAAGCGAAGAAAGTATTGATCACGTCCACAAAAGATGATACATCTGAAAGACACCAGTGGGCTTTGGTGTTAACAAATGGCTGAGCTTCCCCTGCTCAACTAGTGCATCCCTTATGCCTAGGGTCCGGCAGTAATCTTCTTGACTAAAGGTCTGTGTTGATCTTTGATCAAGGATGAATAGAGAGTGAGAAGAGAAAGATAAAGGGATTCAAGGGCTAGTGTTAAGCGGTTGAAGATTTGGGAATCGAGTTCTAATGTTATAAACTTATTCCTTAGGGTTGGAAATAAGAACAACTCTTGTATTAGAGAAACATAAGAGAACTCGATAGAGTTCCTAGTACAACGTAGTCTATCTTATATACTATTACTCATAGTCCATGCTCACTACTGTGTACCCTACCCTAATGACCATGTGTATAATATGAGGCCAACATGTATTATCCATGTTGTATGATGTCACTTTATTCTAGAATCTTTTACTCCTTTCTCCTATGTTCCGTGATCAATCTTATGACTACGCCATTAAGTTGTGACTGATGTGACAGCGTGACTGATCAACCCTAACCCAAGTTTCTCTAAAAATAGAAAATAAAATAAAAGAAAAATGAAAAGAAAAAATACAAAAATAAAAATAAAAATCAAGTCCACTATCAATGATCTTGACATTTTTAGTATAGATCATTCTCTCTATTTTATCTTGGATATTCTTGCTGGACTTTTCAACAACTCTATAGATCTCTACTCTGATATTTGAAAATCATCCAGAACTAGAATAACTCACTTATAGTCTTTGTTCTTAAATAATTATCTTAGTATATAAACTAGTAGTTATATTGTAAGTCTTACTTTAAAAATTCATCAAAAATTGACAATGACACATCTCACCACCTTCTAGTAGACTTCTCTACAAACCTTTCTAAGTAGCTGTTTTAAAATATACAACCAGTATAACTAGTAGAGGTATAGCATATAAGTTAAAACTGAAGATTATTTTGACATCTATATTTTACATATCTAGATAATGTATACTTGCTAATCTGATTTCTAGGAGCTTACTAATAGATCTTTGATAATAAGGTATAAACTGCATTTAATATTTAGTCTACAAACAAAGGTTATAAATACTAATATATTGATTAGCATACTAAGATATTTGAGATTATTAGTAACTTTATAATACTAGTTCTTGTATCTTTCAATATTCCACATATCCTACTATATTTAAGTTGTGATAAAGAGTAATAATATAATGTTATAAGTTTGAAATATCAGAAATATAGATTTTGCCTTGAAAAAGGAATAATTTATCTATATTTATGTTTAAGTTGAAAATAATAGACTTTATTTTTTCATTTATTTTATTAATTGGAATTTAGGGTTAGGGCTTAATATGTCATTATATGTGACTGTCACAATTATATAATCACATGATATATAATTCTTTTATTGATTTAACTCTAAGTCTTTAATTATAACACTTATAAAACTATATTAACTTGGAGAATAACTGACTAGGTTTTTTAGCTATACAAATCACTAGTTGACTAACTCTATTACCTTAGCAGATGTCTGTCAAAAAATTATATTTATTAGAGATAATTTATACTTGCTGAGAATATTTATAAATATAGCATAGAAAATAAATGTTATAGTGTACTTAGATACTAATATTTTTCTTTGTTTTTATCTATTATTATTATTATTATTTGATGATGAAGAGATATGTGACTGTGATCACATGATATGTTACATAATGTAAAGTCATAGGCCTAGAATCTAGGAGAAAGAACTAGAAGAATGATATTAAAATATATATGTTATGGAACATTTGAACATTAATAATTTTTATTTTTCTTTTCTTTTCTTTTCTGATTTTATATTGATTTTCTTTTTCTTTTAGACAATGAAGAGGCATGTGACACTACAGTCACATGACAGGTCACATGATGTGATGTCATAGGCCTAGAATATAGTAGAAGAATCTAGAAGATAACATCAGAGCATATATATACAATATGGTAGGAAATGAGGTAGATATGAGGTTGTAGCATGGACAATAAGGTAGGCTTAATTATTAGTAGCACGGACCAGGCATGTTTTGTATATATAGGACTCTAATTTAGCAGAGACTCCTTGTTGAGTTCTCTTGTGATTTTTCCTACTTGATTGCTTACTGAAAGCTTTACTCGCTTGTGTAGCTATTGGACTTTGTGTCTAGTGGTTGCCACAACAATATATATATAGCATGGTATCCTTATAGAAGATTTTTACTATGGACTGCACATTGTTGTGGCAACTACTAGTCATAAAGACTAATGACTATACAAGTGGTAAATCTCTTAATATGGATATTAAGTGGGAAGTTCACAAGAGAACTCAACAAGGAGTCTCTTCTATATTAGAGTCCTATTTATACAAAATATGCTTGGTCCATGCTACTAATAATTAGTCCTACTCTTATGTTTATGTTATATCCTCATGTCTATCTTATTTTCTACTCAAAGCCATCATATTGTCTCCATGTGCTCTAATATTATCTTCCAGACTCTTCCACTATGTTCTAGGCTTATGACATCACATCATGTGACATGTCATGTGACTGTAGTGTCATATGCCTCTCTATCATCCAAAAGAAAAATAAAAGAAAAACAAAATCCATATAAAATCAGAAAAAATAAAATAAAATAAAATAAAAATTGTTAGTGTCCAAAGCATCTCATAACACACATGAATATTAGAGTAGGGTTATTTATCATTAGCACAAACTATAAGGACTTTGTATAAATAGGGTAGCAATACATTAAAGACTTTTTGTCAAGTTCTCTTGTGATTTTCACTTGATATCTTACTAAAAGATTTACTTATTATGTTATTATTATTTTTTATGATTAGTGGTTGTCACAACAATAGAATAGGATAGGAAATGTAATTTAGTGAATATAGAGTAAAAATGACTTAGAAGTAGTACTTTATGAATAAAAATCTTGGTTTTAACAGAAAATGTTATATCTAACTTAAATTTGTTACATAGTTATACTTTAAAAAAAAAGGATTCAAAAAGAATAATACAGAAAGTGTTACAATCTTAGACTAAGCTCAGGTTGCAACTTAGGCAAAGACTTGAGAATAGAATAGGGGAAGATACAATTGGTAAAGCATAAGGATACAAGAGTATATCTATGCTATATATATGAAAGAGTAATGAGAAGACAATATACAATACACAAGATGACCACAATATAGAATATGAGAGAAGAGCAAGGATACAGTACCTATTATATGAGACACTGACTGAGACTACTTTAGCACAACTGATCATGTTATCATTGCCTTATACCCTAGTTCATGCTGAAAACATAAGATATCAATTGTAACAATACTCCTTTTTCAGATTTCATGTCTTCATAAATTAGATTAGCACTTCCAGTTCTCTAACAACATGAGTCACCACAATCTTTTTGTTAGGATCAATGATTGGTTGTCCTCAATTGTTGAATAAAGTATGGCTTGTGTGGTAGTTCTCCTTGATACATAGATATTGAGTATTCATTTCACAAGGTCTTCATGTTATACTTATCCTCCATGAATGCCACTGTTATCTCTTTTCAAAATTCTGGATCTTGTTCTCCTCTAAATTGGAGTGTTTGGTAATGTGGAGGTAGCTTGAATAGTCTTATCTGTGTTAGAAAATATATGAATTTCATATGTTGTTCTAAGTTCTTGATCTCATTATATATGAAACTTAATTCTGTTGTCTTGGATATGGTTGTCAATATCTTGTATGGCTTGATTAAGATGACTTCTTTGTTCTCCACTCTTTCTCCTTCTAATTTCTTCTGTCTTTTGTTTCTGTACAAGTCTTGAATTTCCTAAATATTATTGTCCATGTATGTATTGTCTCTTCCTTTGTATTCATCCAACTTGTCAACTTATATCTATTGAACTTGATATGCTCAATCTTCTATGTTACTTTGAATTAGATATTGTAGATCCTCTAATATCCCAAGAATATTCATTGCATTCATCATTTGATTGTTGATGCTTGCTTTCAGAATTATCCCCTTCATTTTACTTGTCTTTGTACATCTATTATTGCTTTCAATTCTTTCAACATCTTGTGGTATAATTTAGTCCAATTGTTATATTCCTTTTTAAATAGTTTTGCCTTATTTATGTTGTTGAGTTTCCTAGTCATATATGGGTTAGGAAAAGTTGGTGCAGTTATGTAGTTGTTGGTGATTCAAGAAGACATTTACAAAATTGAGTGATATTATGAATTATTGACATAGAGTTTTACCTCCCTTCTTTATAGATTTTGACTTAAAATCCTTGTCCAATAGTCTTCAATTGCCTTTTTTATATGAGGTAACCCCATTTCTGTGATCCATTGGTCATGTTTATTCCCATAACCCTTCCAATATACCAGGTATTGTGTTCCCCATTCTTGTTTTCAATGCTTCCTAACTTTCTTAACTTCATATTCCTCTTCTTTATTAATAATTATGAGTAGAAGTACTAATTCCATGTGTTGTCCTTTGAAATACAGTTCTCTACACCTTGTCAGCAGGTCTTCATTGAACATGTTATGGATTATCCATCCTTCCAGAAGTTTGAGCTGAAATGCTCTTAGACCAATGTCCTTTGAGATCATAAAGGATCTATATCTTTTTTGGTCTAGCTTCTTTGAGAGTCTGTTCAAATGAATATTCTTGCTTTTCAACTATATGTTGTCTTCAACCTTCAACTCTTGAGAGTTTCTTTATTTTCTGTCAAACTACTTCTTTATTGTTTCTTGTGCTACTCCCATAGCTTTTGTGGCTTTCTCCCAGCTTTTTTCTTATCATATTAGAAATTCTTCCAATTTAAGAATTTCTGTTTATACCTCCAAGTTTCCTTTCCATAAATGTCTTCCAAAGTTTAAAACAAATGGCATTTGGTCTGTTGCTGCATGTTTTTTATTGTTGTAATGAAACTTGGCTACTGCTATTTATTCTGTCCAATTATCTTGTTTGTAATTGACATAGTGCTGCAAAAAAGTCCCTATCTCTTAGTTGATCCTTTCTATTTGACTATTTGTTTGAGGATGATACACCATTGAAAGCATTTTCTTGGTTCCTAATGCTTTTGTCAATTCTTCCATAAATTTCAACACAAATTGAGGTTCTCTGTCACTAAGGATTTTCTTTGGTACTCTATGAAGTTTCCAGATCTTGTCTCTATAAATTTTTACTATTCTTTCTGAAGATATGTTGGTAGTTGTTGCCTTTAGTTGAATTATTTTCATGAACCTATCTACTATTACCATAATAGTATTCATTCCATTTGATCTGGGTAATGGTCTGATTATGTTAATGTTAATTTCTTGTCATGGTCCTTGTAATTCTTTTGGTGTTGGACTTTGTTCTGTTGGCATTTAATGCATCCCTAAATGTATTTTTTGACATCTTCTTTAATTCCTGGCTACCAGTAGTTTCTTTTGACCAATTCCAACATTCTCTATTGTCCTGGATAGCCTATGTTCACAGGATTGTAGTTTTCCTACAAAATTTGTTTCTTGATCTTTTTGTTATTTGGAATGTAAATTCATCTGTCTATGTATATGATTCTATCTTGTTCTCAAGCTAGACTATTTTCCTTCTTTAGTTCTTATTCTACTTCATGTTTTCTAGTGTTGTTTCTTCATATTTCTTCTAATAAACTGCTGTGTTCCTTCACAACATAGTTATTTTGGCTGTTATTCTCCTTGTCCATAATTCTTCTTTCAACATTTGTATGTCCTTGTTGTTGTCTTGTGTATTTACTTAGTCCTTTCTCAACAAGATGTCTGTCTTTGTATTTGTTTTCCCTAGTATATGTTATAGCATGAAGTCATAGTCTTGTAACTTCAGATACTATCTAGCTTGTCATCCATTCAACTTTTGAGGTTCCCTGAAATACTTGAGATTTTCATGATCTGTCCAGACTTCAAACTTTTCTGTAGTATCCAATAAGTATTGTCTCCACTTGGTTAAAGCTTCTACAATGACCAGTAGTTCTTTGTCATGTATCTCATAATTTACTTCTGCTGGTTGCATTGTCCTGGATAAGAATGCTATCAGTTTCCACTTTTCTTCTTGTTCTTGTAATAGTACTCTTCCTATAGCATGTTCTGAGATGTCTGTTTCTACCCTGAATTTACCTTCTCTTTTTGGAAGGGAGAGTATAGGTTGACTTATTATCTTTTTTTTAATTCCTTGAATACCCATTGGTGTTTCTCTGTCCATGCCCATTCCTTCTTTCCTTTCAACTTGTTCAATGATTTTGCTATATGACTGAAGTTCTAGATGAACCTTCTGTGAAAATTTGCAAATCCCAGGAAGCTTTCTACTTCTTTGATTTTTGTTGGTGTCTTCTATTTCTTGATTGCTTTTATCTTGTTTTTTTCTGATGACTACTTCAAGTATTTGGATTTCCTCCATATTGAAGTCATACTTGGATCTTTTGAAATATAAGTTGTGCTTCTCTGCAATCTTCAAAAATCAAATCTTTCTTTCTTCTAATTTCTTCATTGTCTTAGCTAGTATTACAAAATTGTCTATATAATTTGCCAATATTCCTTTGTGTAATAGCTCCTGGAATATGCTATTCATCATTCTTTAGAATGTTCCTGGTGAGTTGCACAGTCCAAAATACATGACCTGTAGTTTGAATAATCTCTTGTTTGTCAAGAAAGCTGCTTTCCATTCATCACCTTCTTTTATCTGCACATTGTTGTATCCCCAAATAAAATCAAGTTTATTAAAGTACTTTGCTTTCTTCAGTTTGTCAATAATTTCTACTATTAGTAGAAGTGGTGTCTTATTCTTGATAGTGACTTAATTGAGCTTTCTATAATTTTGAACTAGCCATAGTGAACCATCCTTCTTTGAAATATAGAAATATGAAGCTACATATCTCAATTTCAATTTCACTATCAATCCAGCTTTTAGTTGTTTATCCAACCACTGATTGAGAGCTTCTTCTTCTTTCAATGTCATTGCATAGGCTTTTGCATTTAGTTCCCTAGATACTTCTTCCATGAGGTTTATTTTGTGATCTTATTCCTGTTATTCTAGCAATTTCTCAAATTTTCTTTATCAAACAAATGGGTGAATGGCCAAATATAATCTGGTAAATCCTCTGGATTTGTTGCATTATGTTCCTTTCCAATTTCTCCATTGTTCTATTTTTTGTTTTCTGTAGCCTATGTCCTTCTGGTTTTAAACTCTATATCCTGGTATTTCATCTTGCAAGATCCTAGACACCTTGTAAACCATATTGTTCTGTTTTTCCAATTGACCTCTAGATTGTGCTTGACCAGTCAATCATGTCCCAAAAACATGTCTATGCCATTTAGATCTATTATTGCAGCTTCTAGCTACTCTTTGTGTCTATTAATTTTAATTTCTAAAAGTGCCACCCTGGTCATCTCTCCATTCTTTATTCCATCTGCATTAAAAACTTCAAATGAGAATTTGATCAGTTTTGTTTGAATTTTCTTGTTCTTGACCAATTGTTCATTAATTTCTATATGTGTGTATCCTAAATTAACTAATGTCTTAACTTTGAGGTTCTTCCCATTCTTCATCTTGAGGTTTGTTCATACATTTAATTCCTTCTCAGAATTACTCCATCAGTTAGAAATAATATATTTATTCTGAAATTTTATAAAGATCTCTCATACTATGCCTACTTGAGATCTTTGCTAAGACTCTTCTTCTTGTCATTTTCTTCATTGTCTTTATTGTCTGATTCTTTCTGAACTTTTTGTTTCTTCATTAACTGTGGCACAAACTTCATTCAGCTTGTATTTCCACAACCAGTGGACTGATTTTCACAAACTAAGTTGCGCTGAAAAGCCCCAAATAAGGGCTATCTGCACATATGTGGGATGTACAAAAGCAATAATGAATGACTGAGATATCAGGCTATCAGTAGCTATATATTGGTAGAGATACAAGCATATTAATGTAGTGACATAATTAGTTACCTTCTAAAATTAGCCTAACAGCTGCTATAACAGATGACAGCTCCCATCAGATATGAGTTTTGATCATGTGATGGCAACAGCTTACACATGGACCATTACTCTTTTGTATATATACTTCTATATCTAAGGATTAGACCTTAGACTTAACAATATTATTTTACATCAATTTATATCAATCTTTATTCTTTATTATCTATATTGATCTTAATCATCATTGTCATCATTATTGAACTTCTGAATCACTCCTAAACCTCTGAGAGTGCA
>Ga0157364_1006425_pt1 | contig 12071 bp, 4 predicted proteins | sample AttsexASBM2_FD_111476 | JGI IMG/M metagenome (GOLD analysis project Ga0157364, IMG submission 111476) | Fungus gardens microbial communities from leaf cutter ant in Ribeirão Preto, State of São Paulo, Brazil - Atta sexdens ASBM2 | ecosystem: Host-associated > Fungi > Mycelium > Unclassified ...
TCGATAGTGCCTTTATAACTCTCTATAATAGGATAACATTGACTCCAATATAATAATAGCCTGCGTTCGAGAAATGAAGCTATTATTAGACTTTGTTCGTCCGTTCCAGAATTTAGATCCAATTACGGTAAAAGCGTATCGCGCGCTATCGCCAGCCGCTACCACCATGGTAATCTTAAAATCGCATAAAACATTCAGAAGACCCGTCGAGGAAATAGTCCAGGAAACGTAGTTCCGAAAGTCATTGAATTATGAAGTGGGGACAATGGATTACAGGAGAAGGTTGGTTTCCGCGCCGGCTGCGGGCCGGATGAGAGACGCGAAACTTGCAAATCAGTTCAGGCGGGACATTCCGTTTTAATGCATACCTTCTCTCGTGCACTCGAGAACGCGCGAGCGAAGCTCAAATCACTCCAAAGGTCACTTACGTTTCTCCAATCAACCGAGATGATTTCTTTAACCGCGAAACGTCAGAAGACATTGTAGACAATGATAATGAGTCGATCTTGCATTCGAGCAGAATATTCAACACAGCGAAATTCTATCGAATTTTCAGTCCAAATTAGGATTCTGGCCTGAGAAGTCCTCACGAGCAATTCTCCATCCAATTTCAGAAAAATTTCACTCGGACTTTGTGATTTTTCCCCGTCGAATCGCGTGGTTGATCCTGAATTTAATCGCATTGGTCATTTTGGGATGTGCAGTTTCCGCAGTTTTCACGACTTTAAAGTACTCCAGGAAAAGCGATTTGCTTAAAAAAATTGCAGATATCTACATATTTTAAAATAAAGGATTGTTAAAAATAATATTAAATAAATTTATTACGAATAATGCAAGTAGTAAATATTGATATTTTAATTATCAATTTATTGAGATGCGTCATTGTTTTTATTTACTTATGCTGAATCCTAACTTATGCTAATCTAAAGTTTACAAACTTTTAAAAGAAATTGAATGAGGTGTACTATGTTTTCGTTTGTAACGCTTCCAAATTTTGTACACTTTTACGCTTTTGTTCATGTGCAAAGATATAGCGAATTTTTTTTTTTGAATGTTTCACTTCTTGCAATATTAGTATTCGATCGAAATAATTTTCCATTTTCAAAGAAAATATGTCAGATTTTCTGTCCGTTTTGTATTACTTTATTTTTTCTCGAAATTACTTCGATCTTTGTTCTTTGCCAAAAGAAAGTAAGAAATCTTCTTTTGGAAATGTTTCATTTATTCACAACAAATTGGCAGAAATTTCTTCTCGAAGGGGAGAAGCAGCATTTGACTGCATTTTTGCAAATTCTTTGATGCCAATCTTCCGTGATTTCTTTGAATTTGCCTTGTCCAAGAAGATATCTCGGATTCCGGTTTAGAGAAATTTTCACATTGGCGGCGGTTTTCCGCGGATTTGCATCTTTCGGTCGAGAACGCTAAATTCCTCTTAGGACGAATCTCGCGTTGAATCCGCGAAGAAATCCATTCAATCTGTTGCATGGCGTAACCTATGACTTTCCACGATTTATTTCATGCTCTTTCTCACAAGCAAAGTCGAGATTTTCTTCCCTCTCGTGTCTGTCTCGTATAACTCGATGAAAGTCTGTGTCTTTAAATTATTTTACGTTTCACTTGCTCCAATTTCTTGTCGTTAAAGAAACAATTCTTAAGTTGCAATAATTTTTAATAGACTTTATATAGATAATTGTTCGATAAAGTTGAAGAAGTCTATAAAGTTCCAAATGAAGTAAAACTGAAGAACTTTTTTGTGTCATAAAGAACAAACGTTCGTCTGGCTAAACGTTTTTCCAACTATTCGCGCGATTACTTCTGGATTTTTTCCCCACAAAAAAATAGATAGGAACAGTCGTGGAATATTTCGGGATGTGACGTTTTATTATTTTTCCGATATCGAGTAACGCTTTACGTGTTGTCTTGCGGAAACATGTACGAGAATTTTTCTAATTGCCGTAACTCCGCCAAATATTAGTTTTGGTTGTATTTACTTTTCACACACGTCAAATCGAGAACATAAAAAATTTAGGTAGTACGAGTATATTATTATCTCATATGGTTTTGTTCAATATTTTTTGAATGTTCGTTTCAGCGTTCAATCAGTATTTTTATCAATTTACTTTTCATTCGTCAATACCATTTACATTAACGTTACTATTTATTTTGCATAAAATCATGCGCATTTGACAAATAAAAATGCATATGATATATTTTATGAATTCAGATCAATCAAAATATTCTGTCAATCAGTTAGAATTAATTTAAACATGCAACATTAAAGTTAAAAATAATATTATTAACAACTTGATAAATAAATACAAAGTGCGTGATACAAGTAAATTGTCAATTACTTTAATGTACGTTTGTTAAATTAGTCCGCGCGCGAAAGCAAGGCTAACAAGATTCGCGCCAGGCAAAAGATTTCCGGAGGTGACTCTGAAAATCCTTGTCGGGGCATCACCTCCGTGTCGGAAGGTTGATCTTTTGCGGTCAACTCGAGCGTGCATTTTCCAACTTGCGCGAAATATAACAAGAAAACAGAATGCACGTGCAACGTGCATTGCTCGTTTTCTGTCAGTTTGTCAGATGCTTTTTCATAATGGGATCAACGTTTGTAGGATTTAATTATGAAGCTGCTGCTCAGAATAACAATTTGATAGACGTCTTCATTCAGCAAAAAGAATCCAGATAAAAAAGTAGAAACGGGATCGAGGGAAGAAATGATAGGATTCGTGCGATACAATTGATCCAATTCAATTACGAGGCAGTGTTGGCGCACAAGCTTACTGGTAGAAATCGATGTAATTGCACTCGTCCTTCGTGCTGGACTTTACCGAAAATTGAATTTCTTGTCGCCGCAAATCCTCCAACAGCTCTCGTCGTTTAGTCCACCGCATCTTTAATTATCCATTTCTGCGTTATCTCTTTGAACTTCTGCGACATTTATAATTAGCAACACGTTCGCATAAATAAAATTCAGCAGAATCATATTAACTATTTATAATTTTAATTCCACACACACAAAATTAAATCTAGCAGAAGTTAGTCTAGCACAATAATATAATAACAATCTGTTTATATTTGTATCTTAATAGAAACATGACTTAATAAAAATCATTAATATATGTTTTATTAAAAAAATTTTTGTTTAAAAAATGGTAAAATAAATTTGTTTAAAAATCTTGTATTTAAATCATCACTATGACTGTGATTTCATTTAGAAATGCTTATAACATTTTGGATTATATAAAATGTAAATAATTAACATTTTATACCGATTACTATTCACATTTCATACTATTAAAACATTAGTAAACACCTTCAAAGTGAAATTACACTTATGATACGAGGTAAACAATTAATTTACCCTAATAATGCAAGTTATACTATACAGAACTCGATACAGATTTTGATAGATATTCTTTAAAAAGCTTTATGAGTTTGTGATAATGGTTTGCGTAATTGAACTATAGTAATAAATATAATAATGAAGTTAGATTAGCGATTTCCTTATTTTCTTGTGCGATAGTATTATGATGTTGATTAATCAGTGTCACATCTTCGATTCGCAAAGCAATATCAAATGATTTGTAATTCCATTCATCTTGTTCTATCTCCTTGATGTAACTACAAATGGTGTATACATTGAAGTTAAACAATGATTCGTGAAAGCTCTTGGAACATCAAACGCAAACGAGGCAGGGATCCTAATGAAGCATCCTGCAGACTCGAGTATTCTACCGCATATTGTCTCCGCATTATAAGCACGCTCGCTTGTGTTTACGTTGATTCATACATTACTTTGAAAGCAAGGAGTCATCTTTAATCATTTCTCTCATACATCTTTAATCACTATATCATTTAGTACATCATTGCTATCATCTGTCATTGCGATCATTGCATATATTTTGTACAATTTAATAATTGCAATGACATTTACTTCATCTGCTAAAGTACTTTTGACACATCATGGTTATTATTCGCAACACAATTAAAATAACATGACATTTAATGACATTTAAAATAATTTAAATACTAGAAAGTCTTGTTATTTTGATCTTTCTGGTGGCTGCGAATATCTTTTTCTATCTTTTTGCCCGCACAATTATTTTTCTGGAACTAACGAGTTTGCATCTCTCTATTGATCCACCACCGTGCAAGAGGAATTATACTCATCGTCGAACCTTTCTCATCAAAACGTGGATTGCACATATCTTAACGCTTGCACGAGGATGTACACGCGATGCATTTCGTACATGATACAAGAAGAAGGACCTCTCGACAGGCAACGACCTCGAATTGAGCCTCGAATTCTTTTATCTTCAATCTCGCAAGAGAGAAATGCGAGCACTGTTATGTCGCAGAAAACTAAGAGAAAACTGACGATAAGAAAAAAAAAGAATAAAAGAAAAGAAAAGAAAAATGGATGGCGAAAAATCGAGATGAGACGAGAGGAAAAGAATGAAATGTAAGAATGCGGATGTAAGGACTCAGCGGGATATCGTAAAATCGGGAAGATGTTGTCGACTGATCACGAGAGCAAGTCTCTCTTTCTGTCTTCCAGGCACGGCGGAGACAGACGCGGTACAAGCACTTTTGGCCCGTTACCTTCAGCGTCGTCTTCAAGGCTCTCAGCTGTCAACGCCACCACCTCCATCGGTCCTCTTCAGTAACAATCATCGGGCCCACATCCGACAGGCCACTCAGAGAGATCCACCCAGCAACAATCTTGTCTCGCGAAATGTTAGTGGCAATGATGGGGACCACCGTCCTGTCCTTGAGGATTACGAAGATTACGAGGACGACCTCGAGGGCTACGAGGACAGCGAGAAAAGCAGAACCAGATTCGATCTCTTGGCGGGTAAATCGCGATTCACCTTGAACAAAATCTGTGACCGGTAGGAAGAGGCTTGTTATTTATGAGATTCTTTAATTGGAAATCAACATTTTTTTTTTGGCGTCCATTATCTCGTTTTCTTTCTCGAATAAGAAAAATTTTTATTCGTTTGCGTATGTAATGAAATGCGAACACAGAGAAAAAAAAACCAAGAAAAAAAGAATGCTTTTATGCTAAAATGATCGTACATCGTGATGCATCGGTGATAGATTGTTTTTTATAGATTGCGACCAGAAATAGAAAAATAGGGGAGAAATTATGCAATACTTTTGCATAATTTCTAGGATAAACGGTACTAATTTTTTTTAGAAGTAAAGTTAATATTGAAAAAATTCTGTGAATAATAAAATATATTGCTTCTTATTATTAAAAATTAACATAATTATTTAAAACGCATTTAGCTTAATAATTTAATTATAATAGCTTATAAAAATTTATGAAAAATTAATATTTTTCTTTGCGAAAAGCAAACATAAAACCAAAGTAAACATAAATTTTGCAATTTTATGACAGTGCAGATGATTATAAAAAGGCACATCAAAAATCACATTCACGTAGATTTTGTTTTCTCAACAGCAGTGCAACAAAATTATCGTTGATCGTCTGTAATGTGATGACAAAGGTTTAGGGAAGCATGCATTGACGTCACAATGCTCTGCTTCTGTTCCGAGCTTGAGTTGCACTGAACCGTAGTGAATCGTTTAGGATCGGACATACATGGGACTACATCAACAACACGCTCTAAATCGCACGTGTTATCACGACATGATTTTATGATTGTCAACACTAACCTAATCCCATCGATTTTGACTTTTTAATGAATAAGCATAATTCCTATATATAATCAATAATTATAAGAATAATGTGAATATGATAAAATAATATAAGATGAAATCGCGATGAAAAATTAGATGGTAATTAAAAGATAATAAAAAACAATTAAAAACATGTTTTAAGTGTTAAAACTAATAATTTGTTATCTCTCATCTTGATAAAAATAATATTCTAAATACATGCAAAATCTATTTTGATGAATTATTTTTTGTGTGAAATATGAAAATATATTTTTAATATAAAAAAGATATATAAGATATGAAACATAACGGAACGTTTGAAGGAACTCGAAACATTTACTTTGATGTATGTCGGGAATTGTTAGATAAAAGAATACAGTACTGGAAAATCCGGGTGAGATTCGACGAGAAATAAGCAATACAGAGAAAATGGTGATGAAAGTTGGGCAAGTACGTAAAATCGAACGGGATCAACATAGGATAGTTTCACATAGGATTGTTCCTATCGGTTTTCTGTTTCAAAGCTTTGACGCGGCTTTTACAATCGCGACGCGCGGATGGATTTTTCAACCCGAGTAATACCTGTTCTAGCGATTCGTTTTGCACAGAATTGGGCGATAATTTAATTTCTCTTTGTTCCCAGTAAAAGTCTGGCATTTCGCACACATCAAATAATTCCCGCACTTTCAAATTTCTATGACGTGGTTGGTCGATATTATACAGAAGTCGACGAAATATAAACAAACAATGATTTATATATTTTTGACATTACATTAACATCGAACTATAATGCATGTTTCGAAATTTTACAAATTGTATTTCGAACATTATCAAATTGAAGCGATGTATTGTATGAAAATATAATATTATTTCTGTATTGTTATCAATTTAATGTTCTTGTATTATTTATATTGTTTATTGTTATTTATGCAATATTAAACTTCACATTTATTTAGGAATAGTATATATTTTGAGAAAATAGGTAATAAAAGCTTTACATATATTTGTATTATGATCGAATTTAATGAAAGTGCGACTCATATTTGTAAGCGCAATTAATAATATTGAAAAACATTTAATTCAACTCCATTTTTATTCAGCGAGAAAAATGATATGATTCGATTTAATAACTTGAAAAAGAGATTTACCTTTTTTTACTATTAAAACATTTTCTTTAGTTTACGAGCGTACATTGAATTTCTGCAAGAGAAACTTTGTTACATAGTCATGAAAACTTTAAAATTCAATGGAAAATTATATGGTGGTAGAAAGGTTTCTGAATAGAATCAACTTTTCCGAAGAATATCCTATACGAGCGTATATAACTTTATTATGATTCCGAAAAGTAATATATATCATTGATAATATCGATATATCAATATGAATTTAATACTGCTATATTCTAATCAATACGTATAATGTTATTTTTGTTCATTTATCGAAAAAGTTGATAGGACGATGGGCAAAATATAGTATTTGTTATAACGGGTGCTGACAAAGAACATTTACAATAGTTCAAAAGATGTATGACATAATGGGGACACTGCAGAGAGAAGTCGAAATTATCGACACACTGCATAGCGTCAATATTTTTCCTCTTCTCCCCCTTGTTCTTTATCCATACTTTTTTTTTAGCGAAATGATTTCGCAAACGCAATTCTTTTTTTACCGTCCAGCGATTTAACTCTACGAATTCGATATTCCATCGGCCGCGCTGTCGTGGATTTAATTGAGCACAAGGGGTTTCGATATTCGTCGAATGCAATATGCAATCGAGCGACCTATCCAATCAAATCCTCGTACGCTGTCGGCTGCACTCCGATGTTCGGCGACAGACTCTGATAAGTTTTACTCGCTGCTCCTTCATTCTTGCATTGTGAGTTTTTTCGCATTATCATATGCTCTTAAATTAAATATTGTATCGTAAATCTTGAATTTTATACTTGAGTTTTATATGGTATTTTAATCTTATCTGAGATAAATATTTTCGTAAATATTTTCCAAAATTTCTACGAATTATATAAATTTAACTTATAACAGGAAAACATCTTTCGATACTAAAGGATGCTAGAAGAAGTTCTTAGAATTGAACAAAAGTTTCGTTAACAGTTTTAATTTTTTAAAGAACTGTTCAAGAACAAAATTGTAAAAAATAATTTCGTGAAACATAAAATCACATTAAATGGTTACTATTTAAAAATTAGAAAAAGTCCCAGGGTTACTAGGATTCATATGTTCCAATTATAAGTTAATAAAAATGAATAATTATTTATTATAACATCAAAATTAATGTTTAGTTTAATTGACGGATTACAAATCACATACTGAGAATCGGTGGTCTAAGGTCTTTTTACATATTATTTAAATTACATGAAATATGTAGAATTAAATAAAAAATGATATAATATTCAAATTTATATAAAAACAATTATTATATAAAAACAATAAAAAAGATGAAACATGAACAATTATATAGTTCACGTGACAATAAGGTTATGTGATTACCCAAGCGTATTATTACACATTGTTAATTTAAGATTGCACAATTCATTTTTCAATTATTGCTTCGCACATAATTAATACACATAATTAATACAAATATTGTAATTTTTTTCTTGATATGTCAGAATGTCAGAAACGCGGAAAAATCTGCTTTGTGTAATTTTCATTAATTTTTTTCTCGCATTTTTTTCTCACTGAATTTTTAGTTCGAGAGATTTCCGACGATACTTACGAAAAGGAAACGGGTGTAAGAGCAGAGACAGATATGGTCGAGATGAAAAGAATTGTCGACGGTGCTTAAGATATCACTGCAATGGACCGGCTGTCTCTCAGAGGGAAATGCATTTGCGCGTGGGTCGCACAAACGAGTACTCCCGAAGTCGCTGTAGAACGGCTTGACAAAGACAAATAATGCACAGTTTTCGCAGGTACGTCCCATTCATGTAAATTTTTATGAAATTTTCATGAGGTGGGCGCGATATACGCGCGAAGTTTAAGCAGGATTTGCCCTTGAAGTACCGATATGCTACGCTAATCCGATGCCGCTTAAGCGATTATGTGTAGTCACAAACACAACCTGAAGCATTTTCGAAAACACCATTTGTCTCCGTCATAAGTTTATTGATGTGCATGTGCATATACTTTTTAAATTTTTCAAAATAAAATCTCACTTAAAATAAGTGAAAATTCACTTCTCAATCGATAGTGAAAATACTATCACTCGAGATGCAGATCAATCATAGTTAATATTTTATTTGTTTGAAGTGAAACATCAGTCAAAATGACTTATAAAATTAGATCTTAACCTAAGAAAAAAAAAGTTTAATTCTGTATGAATAGCATTTTATCTTATTAGCATTTTATCGAATAAGTCGACGTTTCTATGTAACATCGACTCAACAAAATATATCGTTGATAACAACACGACGATTAATGTGACTCATTTATCGAATTTCTTCTTGGTATATATTGTTTTCAGTTCATTCTTTAATTAGAAGTGAAAATATTCACTCCATGACATCGAGTGGAAGAATTTACTGCATATGAACAAAAGTCATTCTAATTTGAATGATTATGTAATTCCATTTTTCGAGTGGAATTTTACATCAAAGAAAGTACAGATACGTGTTTGTTGTCCTGAATATCCGCATGCATATCGCAATAATTAAGATTGATGATTTATTCGATACATTTTGCAGTTAAGTAAAGAATGGAGGAACGGAATATGTGGACTGATTCGAAACGTTGCACTTTCAATAGGAAGTCTCACTGCAAGTTTCTCATTCTTTTATAATATTAAGAATGAAAAACAAAGAATCACAAACATCCTCGAATCCTCGATTGAGAGAATCCTATTGTTTTATCAAAGCATTTGATTAATTTTTTTCTTTTTTTAGTTATGTTTTTAAGAAATAAAAAATAAGTTTTTTTTTAAGAGAAAAGATGCAAAACATGGAAAATTGTTAAATATTTATTAGAAGAGGCACGTGATTATAGTATGTGTACTTAATCTTTTATCGTTATTTAAAATTTTCTATTATTACTTATAAACATTATTTAAAAACTGAATTTAATTTTTTCCCTATTAATTAATCTTTTTTTAATTGTTTAAAAACTGTTAAGTATAATCTCTCTTTTTTGTTACTTAATAAGTGTTTTATTCATTCTTCATGATTGAAAAATTACGTAAGTCATCCAAATAGCATTCAAAATAAATTATATATCTGTCTTCAACTCGACGGAGAGAACATCTTCCAATTGCAAAAGTGAGCAATTCATCACTCTATTGTTGTGCGTGCGAACAATCTCGTCAGCCGCATTGCCAGCGCTTTTCGAGTTGTCTAGATTTTTCCAGAAGTCCAGACAGGTCAATTCGTCGCCCATATAAAACGAGCGCGTAAGCGCTGTACTGCATTTGCGCGTCGAACAAACGCGCGTACGATTGCGAGAAATCGCGGTGAAATTGCAAACGCGCGCGTTCCGATATCTGTCCGACGATTGTCTACCCTTGCGTTATTGTTCACCAGCAATGTCGACAGTCGACAAAAATTATCGAGTCTTTCGCGTAACATATAGCGATCAATATCTCCATCGCGTGCACGCTTTTGTCGCAACCACGAGAGTAATCACCACGCATTAAATTAAAACTGTACGTTATTGTATAGAGTGATGGATTTGCGGTTTTTAGCTTATGGAATATATCTAAAAGTGCGGTGTAATAATGGTGCAATTTAGTTAATTAATTCTTTATTACTTTTAGTGCTTATAGTAGCGCTTAAAAAGATTTAACTCTTCATTATATAAAGAAAGATACAAAAGAAAGATAAATAAAAATATTATAGAAAGTATATATTGTATAAAATTATAAATTAAAACTCTTCTAAATTTAAAATTGTTTTAATAATTTTTTATATGCACTAAAATAATTTTTTTCTTATTTTATAAATTTTGTAAAAGATAATATTCGGTATTTAATTACATCGCTGAGTACCAGAAATCGTAAATGAAAATATATTTTAACGAAACCTTATTTCAAAAATTACATTTTTAATTTTACGATGTTCAATGTATTTCATACACACGATTAATTAAATTTTTTTAGAACAGAGATATCCAATCTATGATATCGCGTTTCCACTAGTGGCACGCTTAAAGAAGCATTTGCTATCAGAGAAAAATTTTTTTAAACCAAAAATGACATAATAGAATAACAACCGTACTCTAAAATCTATTTTTTACATGCTCTCTGGATACGTTCTATTTTCGTGCTAAAAGCTTTAGACTGATATTTTATCGTTACGTTTTTGTCACATGACAAAGATTTTGCCACTGCTTCTCTATCGGATAACTTTCTTGGAAATTTTATTCAATAGCTAATCAAATAACAAAGATAGAAATAATATTTTAAGATCGAAAACGAGTAAAATACATGTAATCTTTAATTAATCTTCAAGTACTGAAGTAGGATCACGCGTAAAAAACAAAACGCTAAATCTGTACTTTCATAAAGTACTTTCGTAAAGACTGATTTATAACAGTATGATTAATAAAACATAAATTTATCAAACTTCTGTATTTTTATTCTAATTTTTTTAAATCGATGTCCCAGGAACTAATCTCAATAAAAGTGTCACTATTTTTTATTTTAGTACTTAAGAGTTAATATTTTAATTTTTTACTTATCTGTATGTCTTTTGTAATATGATTTACTTTTAAACGAATGTAAAACACAATGAAAGAAATAAACTTTGTTAAACTGTAGAAGGCTTTTTGCTTTCAATGCAAGAGAAGAAAGTATAAATAAGATTACGTCTTTTTTTCTGTTTAATTATAACAGAGCGGCACATTAAAGATTTCAAATCTTTATAATAACACGCTAGACAAAAAAGATTGATTATCCTGTTTTAGAGAATAAATATTTCACTGATATTATTAAATATCGATATTATTAATTATCATGCAGAATGCTTATGCAAATTATTTAGCAAATTAAATCACAAAAGATAAATAATAAAATTATTTCTCCATTATTTTACTTCATGAATATTTTAACAAGCATTTAAATTATTTAAAATTGAATATCTTAATCTTTTATAAATCAAGCAACAAAAATAATTTTCTTTTATAGTAGAAATCCTATAAATTTTCTTTTACGAATGCTATATTAAAATTGGAAGAAATCAATGTTGAATAAATTTCAATAAAGAAGAGAGGAAAATTAATTTAATCGTTAAAACGTGATGGTGTTTTTTCCAGTCCGCATCGCAAATAATTGTTTGCGCAAAGTACATCGTTTCAATATTTAATAATTCATTTTACATACACGCACGCGTTTAGATTCAATATTTATTTCATACGCTATAAAAAGAACTATGAGA
>Ga0157364_1006426_pt1 | contig 12070 bp, 3 predicted proteins | sample AttsexASBM2_FD_111476 | JGI IMG/M metagenome (GOLD analysis project Ga0157364, IMG submission 111476) | Fungus gardens microbial communities from leaf cutter ant in Ribeirão Preto, State of São Paulo, Brazil - Atta sexdens ASBM2 | ecosystem: Host-associated > Fungi > Mycelium > Unclassified ...
ACTTTTTAATTATATCTCAGGCTTCATTTTGCAATTTAATAACAGCTAGGAAAGGTTTGTTTTTTTAGTTCAACTTCTTGCAGAGTTCATCCTTTCTCCTTTTCTCTCCAGTATGAAAAAAGAAGAGAAAAGATAAATCAAGAAACCGAGAACAGAGGAACCTTCTAAGTTCTAGTACAGCCGTCTACTTCCATCAATGTAATATTAACTAACTTACTGTTTATCTTTTTCTAATTCTATGAATTATTCAAAGAATTATTCTAATTCTTAGAGCTAGAAAAAGACAAATAGTAAGTTAAATCAAGATTAAAGTTAATCTCACATTGATGAAACCTGGTATTTCTACCAATGTAAATTTATAATTTAATTTACTCTTCATCCTCTTCTAATTCGTAGAATACTAAAAAGAGACGAAAAGTAAGTTAAACTAAGATTAAAGTTAATCTGCAGCGGTAGAAAGCGGATATTACCTGGTGCAAGAATAAATCTACGGCATACGGATTTACGTTTTTCTTGTTATTCCTGCGGATCCCACATCGCGTGTTGCGAGCGTTGTGACGTGTTAGCAGGCATATCGGCTCGCGCAATTTTTATGAATGAAGCGGACGAGACAGCGGCGTGGCCTTCGCGCCTTCGTCGACGGTCCCGACGAAGAACGAACGTCGATTCGCGGATCGGCGCGTTCCTCGTCGCAGGGATCACGCGGCGTTAAAGCAGCGGCGACGGCGGCCATTTTCGTCGCTTTGTTTACGTAGCAGTGTCCGCGAGGCGAGGATATACCGTCTCGTGTACTTATGTGCGTAATACGTGCGTGTGCGATATACACACACGTTAAAGAGCGGGGAGGGAGGAACATATTCTCGAGGCCCCATTTCCTTTCCCCGCCCTCCCCCCTTCCCCTCATTACATTCTCAGTCTAAATGGTTCATCTTGTAATTTTTTCCTCACCTCAAACTGCCAATGTGCTGCCTGCAGCAATTGCTTCGCCTGCTCCCTGGCACAGCCCGCGGCCAACACAAACTGATTGATCATCACCTGCTCCCGAAGTGCGTCCATTTTTTTGTGTTGATCACGTTTCCAACGATGACACGAAGGGAGAGTGTCACGGGGAGTTTCGGGGACGGCCGGGAGGGAGGAAGTGAGAGAAAAAGAGAGAGATAGAGATAGAGAGAGAAACAGGATAAATATCTTTATAGATATTTAATAACTTTATAGGTAGAAGCACACAGGAGAGAATGAGAGTGACGGACGGACGTACGAATAAACAGCTGAAACGAATGAGGGACGGAAGGACCGTTGAAATCGCAGTACACGACTTGTCCCACAACGCACGGCGTTTTAATCCTCGTCCGCCGTCTTGCGCCGCACTCGCGGAGGCGCTTCCGCTTTTCTTTAAGCGCAAGCCGTGTGACGACGCACCACGGTATACGGCGGGCGGCCCTTTGTTTTCAAAACTAAACTCATCGCAGACGACCGCGACTGCCGCGAGAGCGCTACGGCCGCGCGGCGACGACGACGACGATGACGGCGGGACGCGGGGAACGCGACGGAAATGAAGTGAAGTGTGACTAGCTCCGCACGTGACGTCATGCGGCGTCAGTCTCACTTGAAGTTGGCTTCTGGTAATCGAACATATCGTATCTCTAGATATTCGTATATTATGATTGTCAGATTTTGAAAGTTTTTTTTTTACAGGAAATTACTTTCTCTCTTTTCCTCTTTCTACTTTTAATATTAAAAAGAAGACATCAAAACTTTCGGTTTTAGAAAAAACACGCATATGGGTGCAACTTCATGCGGTAAAGTAATTACACAAGTACATCCCGCGTATATATAGTGAAGTTCTTTATAGTTATTTTTTCTTTTCCATATTTCTCTTCAATTTTTCTTGTCCATCTCGTTTTAAGTGCAAAAAATGTAATGCAGCGTAGATATAAAAAAAACGAATCTTATATAGTTCAATGTTTAATAAATTTAATAAAATATTAGAGTATTAAAGTTATAAAATATTTATTATTGATATTACAAAGATATTATATAAAAATACGAAAATTAACATTAAAATTGTTTAAAATTTTAAAATTTGTTTAGTCGATAATGATATGACATTTTAAAAATTAAAACAAAAAATGTAAATTTAAAATGTAAAAAAGCCTGCTAGAATTTTATGAAATTCTCTATCGATAAGGTACAAATCTATTTAATTTTTTTGTTACCGACAGCTATCGCTACAAATGCTATGAATGTACGAACAAAACATCGAGAATCACTGGGCCGAAAAAATGGCAGCTCTGTTTCAGTTTGTAAAGCAATTTGGGAAAAATCTGATTTTCTCGGAATCTAATAGAAGCATATCATTGTCCGCAACCACACATTTAAAACAGAGTGAGTTCGTTATTAAACACACTTAACAGAGCGGAGCATATAATTTTATTACGAACTTATACTACCTGTACTAACCTGTACATAACCTTGTCTCAATAGCTCGAACTTACATTTAATTTCTTGTCATAGTAATTAAGAAGAAAGAAGATAATGTCTTAACTATCGAAGCTATAAGAGTGCCACACAAGAAGGAGCATTTATTATTAAAATTGGAGTCCAATGCGTGTCCCCTTTGCGCTACGGGACTTGACGTTAAACATACTGTAAGTTTTATTAACATTCTGTTGCACATTTCTACCAATGTAAATTAATTTTTAATCTTGGTTTAAAAATTAATTTTTAGTTTAACTTATTTTTTATCATTTTATTATAATTTTAAAAATTAGAAAAAGATAAAGATTAACTTACATTGAAATTAAAGTTAATCTATATTAGTAGAAATGGATATAAATATCCATTTCTACTAATATAGATTAACTTAATCTTGGTTTAATTTATTCATCTTTTTAGTTAAACATTTAAATTGTATTGATAGAGAAATGGACAAAAATATTCTATAGGATGACCTATGAAATGTCATATAATTTAATTATCTTGTATTGTATCTAATTTAAAATTTAATTGTCTTGCTTTCAAGCTTTGGTAATCAAATTTTCAGGCTTGGTATATACCTAGTACAACATTTTGTGTATTACTCTATATATTATATCAATAATTTATATTACTCATCAAATCTAAGGTTTTCTATATGTTTTGCAGGATGTTCTTATTCTAAATCAATTCTTACGAAAAAATGGAACTATACTGCCACGTAGAATAACTGGTCTGTGTACAATGCAACAGAATAGAGTTACCACTTTGGTGACTATGGCCAAAAGATCAGGTTCGTTAATATATATATTTATATCTAAATTCATTTTGAAAAATATTTTAAGCTTATCCTTTTTAACTGAGATTTTGCATTGTTCATCTCTTTTTTTTCTCTTCAATATAGAGAGAAAAAAGATAAACTATGTCAAAAATTCAACTGAAAAGAACAAATCTATTATTAACTCTTCATTATTTATGAGATATTCAAGACATTCCAATTTTATAAATTTGCTAAATACATGTATGTTTATATACATATTTGGCACAAATTGTTTTATAATGCAAAAATTTTTGTATTATCTTTAGCTAAAGCTTAGATATACTGAAGTGTATATAATGAAGTTCTATCTAAAGCATTTAGAATATTATCAATCTATATTTCATCATAAGTCAAAAAGAATAATGAAAATTGAGATATAATGTTGGGATGTTAGAAACATCTTTTCTACATGAGTAATTACACTAATTACACTAATTACATTAAAAGAATTGAGTAATGTAAAGTTGAAGAATTACATTTCTAAGAAATAATGCTTGTCTCGCTTATTTTTTTAGGCTTGTTACCAAACAGAATTCCAAAACGGATTATGGCTATAGAAAAATGGAGAAAATATAACACATATTACGATGAGAATACCATACGATATAAATATAAACGATAAGAAATGTACAGCATAGAATCGAATAGTATATATTTTATTTACTCAATTGAGTATCATTATTTAATCGAACGTATTGATCTATTCTCTACCTAATTATCTCCTTTACAATAATATTTTGAAATTAGAAAAACTTGGACCAAGAATTTTAGTGACATATAAATTTCTGTAATTTAAAGTCATAATTATATGGAACAATGTTTGCAAAAGCATTGCTCTCACGTAAGTGTTGTTGCAATGACTATTGCTCGCAATATTGATCTCTTAAGCTGAGATACTTATCAATCTTGTTAAACTTTAATTTCGAGAAGTTTTTTAAATCTGTATATATACAATAGTTACGTTACATAATTTTTCTTTTGCTATAGCCTACAATATAATTTATTAAGATTGACATTTATATATATATATATATATATATATATATATATATATTTACACATACATTTTTATGTTTATGTATATGCAAATTCAACATTCTTCACAATTTTTGGAGTACCTGTAGTCTGACTTGCATTATATTCTTCGTTCTCTCTACTATGATTTTATCGATAGTGTCGGAAATGGAAGTAGCTCGTAATACTCAATTTGAAAATGGATATTGACGGTAGTGTACCAAAGATTTTGAGGCTGGAATAGTCTTTCTCAGGATTCTCTCAGTTTCTGGTATTGTAATGCGAGTGTAGTTAATATAGATGTAAATTATGAACTAATTAGTAACCACTGATGATAAAATTGATAACGCGATTTACAAAAGACATAATCTCGAAAAAAAACCAATTTTGATAGCAACTTAATATAAAAAAAAAGATAAACTTGTTATTTAACATATTTTTAGCTGAGTTTTATAAGTATCTAAAAATGATACTGAAGGAAATATTTTTCCCAGGAAAAAATATTTTTATATAATTAAATAAAATTATATATAATTATATATATTTATATGTAAATGAACATATTTTATATATAATTATGTATAATTCTATACAATTATATATAATTTTATATAATTATATATAAATTTTTTTTTTCCGGGATTAGTGATAAGAAAAAAATTAATAAAATTTTGTAACTATTAGCACAATGATTATAAAAATAAATATTAATAAAATTTAAAAATAAAAAAATTAATAAAATTTTGTAACTACAAGCACAATGATTATAAAAATAAATATTTAAACGCTCGTGATGACATCTTTTGCTGAAATACTGAACTTTGGAAAGTTAAAAATACACGCAATATTATATATTTCTCTTATGTGAATAATTACAATTGAAAACTACATATACTGAAGATAAGTGTATTCGGATATAGGTGCGATTTTTTTGCACATGCACAATAGATATATTAGCGAACTAGATTAAGTAAATATAGATATTAGTTGCGTTTAGAAGAAAAAGTAACTTTGCAACTGTTGTAAACTAAAAGATAACACAAAACTCTTCAAGACGATTCGTTCTTGCCATTATTTCTTCATATGGATCTAAATATATAAATAAATTATATTGTAAAATCTTATAAGAATTTTACAGCATTTGACTTTAGCAAACTGATATTATTTGTCATTATGTTGATGTCAAATGACAACAAATAATATCAGCTTGTTATGTTAAGGATTCTTTCTTCTTTTTACTTTTAATACACACTTCTGCAAAAAAATCATAAAGTATGTTATAATCAAATTCCTGGGAAAAAATATTTTATATATAATTATATATAATTCTATGTAATCATATGTAATTTTGTATGTCAGTTTATATATAATTGTATACAATTATATATAAAATATGTCCATTTATATAATTATATATAAAATATTTTTTCCCGAGCTTATATATCAGATTATGTGACAAATACAATTTAACTTGTAGAGGCCCTCCACCACCCCCGTCAATTATAATCGACATTATCACATACATCCTCTTTTTTTTTACTTCAGCAAGTTCACGTTATTTGTCGTAATTTGATATCAAAACGATATTGAAGACCATTTTAACATCAAATGACGACAAATACGTCCGCTTATTACTTCAGTTCTTCGATTTTCTTTTTTTCTTTAACTTTTAAACCAACATACAAAAAAGTCATAAAATATATTACACTCAAATCACGCATATACGTTTTTCATATAATTTGATAAAAAGTTAATTTATAGAGGCCCATCCGATCAGCAATCCTTTTTTTTTTACATAAAATGGGATAATTTTCATCCAAAATCAGAATTAATTTAGTCCAAATTTTGACAATGGAGCAAAATCTAAACTTATGACATCTTAAAAACATAATCTTAATATAAAGAATTGATCGAATTTGTGTCTTAAAGAAGTTTTAAGAGTCTGTCATGATTTTGGACATATGTATTGCATGTGTATTTTTATAATTTGTGTCAAAGTTTCTGGAACGAAAGTTTTTATTTTGTAACTGTTAATAACAGTGTCGTTGCGTAGTTTTTTTCAAGTATGAAATCTATTCAACGACAATATATAACGATATTTACAGTTACTGTCGTTAATTGTAAGAATTACAAAAGAGGCTAAAGAAACTTATTCCATTTTATGGTATATTTCTTTACATTTTTATTACTTACATTTTCATACAATTTATTTTATATTACACATAACATATTACACATAACATATTACAACAAAAAAATTACATTATATAAAATTGAAAATATTATATAATGTACAATATGTATACGCGTAAAATTTCTTTTTAACATAAAATTACAGAAAAAACATTCGGTATGCATATAATAACACAAAATTTTCATGAAATATGTGGCTACATCCAATCGACAAATGATTATTACTAGCTTACTTTATTATTAATTATCAAATATAACTGCAAAATTTGTTTTGCTTTTTTTTTATTTAGCGAGCTATCATAACCAAAAAATAAATTTATTATATATATATATATCTTTCAATAAAAAAGATGTCAATTATTAACTATATATATGTAACTTATACATTTTACAAAATACAAAAGAAATGTGCAACATGCAAAAAAGTATGCGAAACTTCGATACAAGACAATGTGACGAATGAAATGATTTAATCAATTCAATACATATAATTTTTAATTTTGCAACGCATCTTCTATAATTATTATTTCTTTATAAAAATTTCTCTGTAATAAAAATGTTATTTAACAACTATTAAATGTGTTGCAATATCGTATCTATGATTCAAATAATATAATGGAACGAATTAAACGATTTAATCGCATGTATATAAATCTATTTCTCGCTTTACTTTTAACAGAGAGATAACTTTATGAGTCTCTAAAAAATCGCGAGGAAATACTGCGTTAAATAGAAAATAAAGTCCAATAATGAGACCTCTTTCTGAGTAAGACACTGAATAGTATCCGATAGAGAGAAAAATGATCTTCACGAAGAATAAGTTGTGCTCTGCTTCTCGTCAAGTTTCACGTCATCAATGCGAAAAAAAATTAAGTGATTCGTTAGACTAAGAACTGCATTGCAGAAGGAAATCAATTCTAAATTTTTCGGACTGTTCTTATAATAGCGCTTATCTTGATAACGAATTAACAATTGTCACCTTTTCCCAAATTTTTACAAATGATGCAAATATTATGCAATTACCGAATATTTTAACGATAACTTAATCGATATTAATCATAATTTCATAGTACACAAAATCAAGATTTGCATGCAAAAATATATTCTTCAAATTATTAAGAAATACAGCATTTTAACAAAATAAAAAAACATGGATAAAATAACGTTTATCGAAGGATAGTTACAAATGATTATATTTCAAAATAATAAAATACATACATCATTGTAATTTATTATATATGTATAAAAATTCTCAGATACCAACTGTTCGGGCGAATCGAAATAACAATGAGATTTAAATTTTATTCATTTTTTCATTTTATTTTGATTTTATAATCGAATATTATTAATATAAAATTTATATCTTCTTTTTTCTGCAACATTTACTTAAATGTAGTCAATTAAATAGGATTATCTAAATAATTAATATAATATTTAAATAATATAATATTTAAATAATTAGAACTATCAAAATCTTATTGATATCGGGGTACCCAATCGATTCGTCTTGAATTTTTAATTACATCTATTATTACAATAAATTATTACAATAAATTATTTAAATAAATATGAATCTTTGTGATAAAATTTTATCAGATAAATAGAAGCTAAAAATTTCTTGCATAATATATAGACTGCGTATATATATTTCATTATATAAATTAAATTAAAAAATTTTTTAATCAATTAATGTTTAAGAATAAAGGGATGTGCCTAAAAACAGTTTCTTAAAAGAAATTAAAGATTAAAAAAAATATATATTCATTTGTAACCACATTTTTTCTTAAAAAAAATCGTAAAACCGACTACTTAAACAAAACTTGTAATTTTAGTTTATTTAACGTAATTTACTTATCTATAAACAATTGTTATCCATGTTTAATTCTTTAAATCTTATTATTGTCAAAACAATATTAATATTAATTAATGAAAGAATATTTAATAAGAAGAATAAATTCCTGTCTCAGAACATACTATATTTAATAGATTTCATAATTAGACTTAAAAAAAATTATATTGTCGTTGTCGTTAACTTATTGCTGAAATCACTGCTTCCAAGGAATAAAAAAAACTCTTAATTAATTAATCAATTAATTTCAGCCCTGGTCGAGAATTCCCAGATTCAATATAGCAAAATAGGCATCTCGAATGGATGCTACGCAAAATATACTGACGAGAAATAACTTTCCACGTTAAAAATCATTACTCTCCATCGGTACGAATTACAACATTTATATATCTTATACTTGATACTAGGAACAATTGCGAACGAGCCTCAATTACTTATGAACATAAAAATAACGCAATATTTACATTAACTTTTAATGATTTAACACGAAACGTAATTTAAGAATTCAATTAATAAATATTTAATATTATATATTAATATTTAATATTATATTTAATATTATATATTCACAAGTACTTCATTGTAAAAACAAGATAAAATAAGGCGTTTTGCAAATTCTGTAACGAGCTCTAATATAAAATTTGGAACTTTGCAAAAACATATTAAATTTACTTGTGACATTGTGATATCTAAGACATGAATGTTAATTTCATGAACAAAAACTGTATATACATACCATCATTGTCTTTAATTAATTATTATAATACTTGCCACATAAACTGTAACTTTTAATACGGAATTTTAAATAAAGTATTTCCCGAATTTTTATTAACAATCTTTTGGTAACAAAAAAATTGTAAAATCTTCCAAAACGAATGTTTATTAAATGCAAAGATTTTTGTCTTATTAATTGCATCCGATTACATAATAAACATTATTTATAATTATTATTACGCAAATTATAATTACAATACATAATATTTCCAATTATATTATACAAATAACACAATAATATACAATTATTATTACATAAATAACAAATATATTTACAAAAATATATAATATTTTACATTCTTTCATGTCTCTCAGAATTGATTTTAAATTAATAATATAACTTTTAAGTTGTTATTATTATTAAAAATATAATAAATGCAATTATATATTATTATTATATTTTATATAATAATAAATAATTTAATATTTAATACAATAATAAATATATCGATGTACTTCTAATTATTATATATAAGTTATTAATATTTTGTCTATAATAGAATTTTTTCAACTGAAATTATTAACACTCCTATTTAGACTGAATCCCTACCTACCCGTATACCAGTCCATATTCCTACTTGCTCATATTTTTTTCGTATCCATTTACCTACTTAACCGTATATTTCAACTTAATAAAAAAAAAATCTTGAATTAAAATTGCGATATGCGACTTATTAAGGGAATCGTTGGGAATTGGTTAATTCAGCAAAATTCCTGAAATTTACTCAGGCGATAAATCTGAGAATCAGAGTTTCAAATGTATGCGCGAGATTAGAATGTAAATTGTATCTTTCGTATATATATAAGAAAATACAGAAAAATATAGAGGAAATCAAACAAATATATATAAATAATAATTTTGTATATTACCTTATATTTCATGTGATCAAAATTGATACACTTACCTTATTCCTTCCGTCATATTCCTCCGTCTTTCTTCAGGTCAGATTTGAATTTACCTTTCGTCACATCTGACCATAATCTGATTGCATTTCAATTAAAAATCGATAAGACAGAAATACCTCCTTTCTGTCGGATTATTATTATCGCTGATAGACAACATTACGTTCAATTCGTATATAATAGATACGCGAGAAGATCGTACCGAAAAATTTAAACTAATGAAAAATTATTTAAAGAGAATATTGATAATAACCGTAAAAATTGTACAAAACTGAAGATGTTCACAAATTTCATTATTTGCATGAGAATTTTGATCAAATATTTCTGCATGACATGTGTTGTTTAAATTTGGACTTTTATTTAAGTTTAAAAAGATTTTATTTGTATATTATGTATATTGATGCCGTTCTAAACAAAACATTTTACATATTGTATTTCGCGTAAAATTGAAATTTATAATGTTAGTAATATTCTAATGATCAAAAATCAGTAAATAATAAACAGAAAATTTGACGACAGTGAAGATATAATGCATGTTTATATGATAAGTACTTTCAAAGCATATCAAGTAAAATACACAAAACAAAATAAATGACATGAAATCCGAAAGAACTAATTATAAAACTAACATACAATATTATAATTAATTATCGTGCCGCTACGAATAATGTACATAAATAATTATAAGGTTACCGATACAGATATATTTTTACTATTTCTCATTTCGTGTTCAGATTACTTTTAATATAACATTTGATATAAATTAAATTGTAAAATAAGTTACAAGTAAAATCATAATTTGAACAAGAAAAACCTATTGAATAAAATCGATGAATCAAAATGTTATTCATATTTCCAGCATATTAAAATATATATTCTAGAATATAAGCTCGAAGTTATAAGATAAGGAGAAATGAGTCACAATCAAATATACCATTAAACATATTATATTAATGACGAATATTCAAACAAACTATTATTTACTGTGTGTGGCAGTTACATAACATATTAAATATGAAGTGATTAAACAAACCATGAACAAAAAAACATTAATAAAACTATTGATAGAATAACGGAAATTTAAAAAGAATAATTCGATCACCAAATAGCTTTCTAAATCTCTTTAAAAGTAATTATCAAAGAATGAAAAAATAAGACATCGAGGTGAACAAACAAATGAATTATCACTTCCAATTTGTAACAATGACCAAGGTGAATATTAATGATATTCATAAAATTCATTGATTGACATAAAATTCAAATAACCAATATTTTCCTCACTAATAATTCAACAACTTTAAAAAAATTAGCAATCATCAATATTGAAATATTATTGATATACGGAATTGGGATCTAAGTGAAAAATCAGACTTAATGCAATAAAGACCCTTTATTTTCAACGAAGCAATAAGAATTGATGTTAGCAAAAATAACCTTGAAAATCCGAATTCACGTAAAACAAAATTTTATATTAAATTAATAAATTTGTCTCCCACATTTAAATATTTTACAAATGTCTTAATTTTACAAAAATGTTACCATGTTTCTTCCATAATTGCGAGTTTATCCATAACATATATAAATTATATTAAATTATCATTATACAATTATCCACAATCTCTGCTATTTGAATTCCGCGAATTCGTGGCAAAGAGATAACGCTCCAACTACAGGGTTCAACATTCTGCACAAATTCTTTACTCTGCTTCCATCAATTTCCTTTTGGATAAATTATCAACGTCTCGCGAATCACTCATACACATATTCTTCAATTCTGTTGCAGATAAATCAAGAGCAAAGGACGGTTCGAATTGCACGCAATGTAACTGACGATTCGATAGCTATGATCGACACAAGGCAATCCACTTTTTGGGGCGCTATTGCCCACATCCCTCGTGCGTTAATCGTGGTTAATTTGGCTTATCGGCTTCCTAGACGCTGGTCTTACGAGACAAGCTCGACAGACCGGTAAATGTGGCGAGAAATGGGCACGTATTGCAACAATCACGCTAACCGGGCTGTATCCCGTATTTATACAAAAT
>Ga0157364_1006427_pt1 | contig 12070 bp, 12 predicted proteins | sample AttsexASBM2_FD_111476 | JGI IMG/M metagenome (GOLD analysis project Ga0157364, IMG submission 111476) | Fungus gardens microbial communities from leaf cutter ant in Ribeirão Preto, State of São Paulo, Brazil - Atta sexdens ASBM2 | ecosystem: Host-associated > Fungi > Mycelium > Unclassified ...
ACACAAGAGAACTCGATAGAGTTCCTAGTACAAAGTAGTCTACCTTATATACTACTACTCATGGTCTGTGCTCACTACTGTGCACTCTACCCTAAATGATCATGTGTATAACATGAGGCCAACATGTGTTGTCCATGCTGTATGACATTACTTCATTCCAGAACCTTCTACTCCATTCTCTCAAGTCCCATGATCAATCTTGTGACTGATGTGACAGCATGACTGATAACCCCTAACCCGAGTTGTTCTAAAAATAGAAAGAAAAAGAAAAAATAAAATAGAGTGAAAAGAACAAATAAAAAATGAAGTCTACCATCAACGATCTTAACAACTATCTTATTACAATCTGGAGAAACATACAAAATACAAATTAGAGGAGACATTTACAGCATATCTGAAGAACTATAAAACATTACACATAGAGATATGGAATGACAAGCACACTATATTCAAGTCTTATTAGCAGATGAAGTTTAAAATATTAAATACTAATATGTCAGAGTTGAAAATAGTAGACTTAACTTTTATTTTATTTTCTATTTCTTTTATTTAGGGCTTAGGGTTAGAAGTTAGTATGATATTACATGTAACTGTCACAAACTGTCACAAACTGGTCACATGTCACATGTAACATAGAAGATTCTAGAATAATGATATTATACCACATGTCAATAGCATGTAGTATATATGTTCTTTAGAATAGACTTATCACAAAATAAACTACTTATTTGTGATATCTAAATCTTGGATGCACTCTCAGAGATTTAGGAGTGATTCAGAAGTTCAATAATGATGACAATTATGATTAAGATCAATGCAGATGTCAATGATCAATGATAATAAGAGATAATGATTGATAATAAATAATGAAGATGAATGAAAACTGATGATAAATAATATTGTTAAGTCTAATATCTAATCCTCAAACACAGAGGTATATACAAAAGGGTGATGGTCTGTGCACAATCTGTTTCCATCACATGATCAAAACTTATATCTGATGTGGGCTGTTATCTGTCATAGCAGATGTTAGGCTAATTTTAAAAGATAACTAATTATATCACTATATTGATATGTTTGTATCTCTATGAATACATATTGCTATAAGATATATCATATATCATCAGAAACCATTTGATGAGCACTTTCCAATGCAAGTTTAATCATGTGAATCTGTTCAGCTATTCATAAGATATTAGCTAATGAAACTTTTACAGTTACTGATGGCCTGATATCTCAGTTGTTTGTTGTTGCTTTTGTACATCCCACATATTTGGAGATAGCCCTCATTTGGATTTTTTCAGTGCAACTTAGTTTGTGAAAATTAGTCCACTAGTTATAGAGATACAAGCTGAATGAATTTTGTGACAAGACTAGGTTTAGTATAGCATGGACTATTAGCCAAGTGTATATAAGGTAAACACTTTGTAACTGGAACTCCATTGAGTTCTCTTGTGCTAACCCAATACAAGGCTCTTCTTTTGACTTTATATTATAAGTCTTAAGTTATAATAGTAGGTATGTACCTTGACATCATTTTTCTAATCTCTTCTCCTATGTTCTAGGCCTATAACATCATGTCATGTGACACATCAAGTGACCATAGTCACATGTCCCTTCATTGTCTAAGAAATAAAAGAAAACAAAAAGAAAAGAACAAGAGAAATCAAATCAAGAAAAACAGATAAAAAAATATAAGGGTTCAAGCATACCATGACATAGTGCATGTTGTGAAAGAAAAGTGGCAGTTCTGAGACAAGACCACTGAACACAGTCCACACTTGAAAAGCAAAAGTCTAAAGGAGATATAGAGTTTGACAAGTATAGAAACTTATCAAAGTCTGATAAGGATAAGAATATAGACTTTCCAGAATGATCTTGGCCTCAACTTATATGTCTCTTACAAGCCATAGGATCACAATTTAAGAGAAAGGCCTTAAAAGAAAAAATTAGGAGTTATAAGGAGAGAAGTAAGTGTATTTTTTATATATTTTATTAAGACTGAATAAACATGTGAAAAAGAAAAGAAAACGGAAAAAAAAACTAAAGATAAATACTAAGTCACATCTATGTAGTTATATGCAAAGTAGAACTTATGAAAAACACTATTCAAAAGAAAAAGCACTAGAGTTAAATTGAAGAAAGAGCATGAAATGGGCTATCATATCTCTCCTCAGATTCTAATAGTTGTTAAACCTTTTACATTCATGTAGAATGTGTCATCTTATTTCAATCAGGTAGTTACCGCATGGGCATGTGAATTCTTCTTTAGGGAAGAACCTTAGCTGATATTCCCCTATTAGAGCATGATTCATGATAGCTCTTGATGAGCAAGCACACAATGAATTTGAATGACCGAATCATTGCAGCCAAGATTCTCCTTTAATACTTGAAGGTTTAAGAGGATTTAGATTGTTGTCGAGTAAGTCAAGGAAATTTTCCCCTTTAGAGTCCAATGCTTGGAAGAGCATTCTCTATTGTGAAAGTATCGTGTTGCATTCTGTTTTTCTACAGAAATCCCAGAATGATTTGCACAGGAATAATGGTGTGGAGACCATACTTTTGGTGTCTTTGTTGACTGAATAATATAATGGCCACTTTTGTTTACTAGGACAATCCCAAAATTCGATATGGTTATGAGAATCCCTTGAAAAGAATTCCCTAAGTTCTTGAGAAATAGTAGCTAAATAGATTTGATAAGGATGAACAGAAGAGTCAAATATCTTCTTGGCGGTATAAAGGGAGTCAGTGATGACCACTATATGATTGACTGATGACTGCTTGATTTATCCCACAACATATAGCAAAAAGTTTGGCTTCAGTTGTGGTGACGTTGATAGCTCTGTGCAATGTTTTGATGACAGGTTTATTGTAGGAATGAATGTGTGATATTGAAGTGGCGACATGATTCTTGATACTAGCATCTGACACAACAATTGTTGATGAAGGGTTAGATGATGCCCTGAATGTGATTTCATCCAATTTTTCAATGTGTTTTTTCGAATTGGAAGAGCGAAAATGGAAAGAGAAATGATCTGAAAATAAATCTATAAGTCTATTTCCAGGTTCAAATTCCTTGTTAAAGAAAGAAAAGGATGGAAAAAATTCATTACGCTTGTTGTCCACATTGATGAGTGGAGATTTCTATCAAATTCTCTGCTTGGCTGTGGGATAGTCTATGGAAGAGATGTGACAACTTCTCTCTTGTATCTTGTTAGAGCTGAGAATATTGCTGATGATGTGGTTAGATGGGAGAGATGATTTGCATAAAAGAAATTGACTGTAAAGTTTTCTGAGATGAAGGTATATAGGAACTAAACCTGATATGGCCTCAATCCCTAGTATAGGAGATGTGCAGAATGCTCCTGAAATCCATAGAGCTGCTCTTCATTGCATCTTTCATGACATGTTGAGGTAATAATGAGTCAGGACTTTGTTGTAGTATCAAAGTGGAAAACCATATAACATGATAGGTAAAGCACAACATCTGTAGAGTTTCCCCTTTTGGAGCGGATTGATGCCTCTTGATGAGTTACCAAGCAACTTCATACATTTGATTGTGGAAATCACCTTGTTTGCATAGAAATCTATATGATTTCTGAAATTGAGTTTGCAATTGAAGATGAACCCAAGGTATTTCCATATGTCTTTAGGGAGTAAGACCAGACCTCCAAAAGGGGATAAGTCAAGAGGAGGTGGGTTAAATAAACTGTGAGATCTAGAAAAATGAAAAATGTTAGTTTTTCTATGTTCTATAACAAGACCACATTTTGTAAGTAAAGATAAGATAATGTTGTAGCAACAAAAGAGATTAGCATTAGAGTGCAAGATGAATTTGTTCTAAGAAATAAAAAGACCATTGTCTACAAAAGAGATAATGGAAATAGGATTTTTTTAGGATTTTTAAACGATTTTCAAAAGAATGAAAAACAGGTGATAAATAGAGGGCAAAAAGAATAGGAGAAAGAGCCAATCCTTGACTGACTCCAACATTCACATTGAGAAAGGGAGATATGAAATTGTTCTATAAGTATTTTGTTTTTCTTTCTACTAGGTAATTCTTGAAGAATGTTGAAATTTTTCGATCAAGTCCTGCTTTGTCCAGGATGAGGATAAGGAGTTGATGATTCAGGGAGGGGAAAAATTGTGCTATGTTGAACACAAAAGTGCTAGTGGTAAGGTTTTTAGCCCATTCTAAATAAATAATATGAGTTAGTGCAACTCTTGCATCTGTGGTGGATCTTAATTTTAAACCTCTGAGTTGACTAGGATGAATAAAAATGTTGGATATCATGTGGAATTGGAGATGTTTGCCAATCATTTTTTTAACAAGTTTCCCAATAGTATTGAGAAGAACAATTGGTTGATATGACTTGAGAGAGTCGAACGTAGTCTTGTTAGGCTTGGGGATGACAACTGTTGTAGAAGTTTTGAAACGAGTCAGCCAATGTTCCAGCTCTATGCAGGTATTAGCGATGTCAATGAACTTGCCAATACAATCTTCGTCTCTGATAATTGACTTAATATGGCTCTATATAAGTTTGTCTGGGCCTGGTACCAACAAATTGTTGCATTTTTTGATTGCATCAATAATTTCATTCCTGGAAAACAACTTCCACTTGATTGTAGGTTTATCTGGAATTTCATCTAGAAAATGAGTATCGACTTCTCTTTCTTGAGCAGAGTTGAAGGATTTGTAAAGAGTGTTCCATAGGTCTTCCAATTTAATGCATGGTCATCCTTCATATTGAATAGCTTTAATCACAGATAGTTTACGTTTCTTGACCCAATTCATAAGTTCCTATGGGCTGTATTTCTTGTTTACAATTTCATCTATCTTGTTATCAAAGAATGAACACTTGGATTTCTTGACCATACTTTTGAAATCCTTCCAATTTTCTAGACTGTGGGATTGTCAATATTTTTGTAGTGTATGTCAACAATCTTTGTTCCACCATGCTTTGGAGTGTCTTGTTATATTGACTGTTTTTGAATATTTGAACCAAATGTCTTTAATATTGGTCACTAAGTATTAAACAACCTCTTCTAAAGATTCAGCATCTTGGATTGGTGATGTATTTAAGTTCCTGATAAATCAAGCGAAACTCTCAATAAAATGTTTTTCTTCATCACTTCCTTTGACTAAAGAGCACTGCTTGGTTGGAATGTTTTCATCATTAATGTGAATGTCGACAGTGATTGGAGCGTGATTAGATATAAGTCTCCAGTCTGGATGGATATGGTGATGGTTGAATTCCGTAGATGAAGGTTGGGTCTAAGACTGAGTTTGAGTTTTGATCGTTATCTGAAAACTTAGTAGGAAAATTTTCAGTCAGATTAGATAGAGCTAGAGAAAAAGAGTCTGTAATATTGAACAACATGTCACTATGAATAGAATGAAATGGAAAATTGGAATCCCATAGACTGTCTCTAATGTTAAAGTCCCCAGTCATGATGATTACGTTACTAATGTTGGTCTCAGTATCCTTAAGATACTTTAAGACCGTCTGAGATAAGTCCAAATAAATGTTGATTAGAAAAAAAGAAAATCCTTGATTGATAAAAGAAATGCATGAAATATCTCTGTGATTGAAAATGTTATTTTGCAAAGAAAAACGGAGACAAGAAACTTGAATGTTAATATAGGTCAGTACTCTTGGGAAATCCGACTTGTTTGTTGGGGATCTGGCAAAAGTAAGCTAGTTGGGATGATGAGGAGCTCTAACCAGTTTTTCCCCTTCGCAACTAATGGAGCTTAGAATTGTATGAATAATTGACCATGGGGGTTCTTGAAGGAAGATAATGTCAAAGAACAACTGGGCCTCTAGGATAGTGTTGATAATTAGAGAATTTTTGCAGACATTCTGAGAAAATTTTTTTAAGTTGTCGCAAATCATTGTGAGTTACTGTTTCTGATAGAACGAATTGACTTTGTCCTGTTTTCATGGATCTCGATGTATTTCTTCTGATGCCATTCGCAGTTGAACCTGTACTTCCAGAACAGACACAAATTGGAGTCCGCTTGGTGGTTGCCTTGACAACTGGAACATTTGAATGTGTGTGGACACAGTTTACCTTGCTTTGTTTCCAGACACAGTGGGTTTGTCTTCTCATTGGCTTTGCAACACCAACCAAATTCGTGATGATTCTCTGATTTATGTGGTCCACTACATTTGACACATTTGAATCCTTAGATTCTGCATGAAAATGTGGCGTGTTCCCATTTCCAACAATTTTTACATTGTGGAACCCTGGAGTTCATGTTAGCTCCTCTTATTGTAGCAATATACCTTCCTACATTGAAGTATCAATTAATCAAGCTCTTATCTCTACTCCTGCTTTGAACGTTCCAAATATCAATCCAAATGATTGACATGTCTGACTTTGGTGACACTTTAATGATACATGGCTTGGAAGCGAGTGTGATGTTGTCGAAGATTTGATTTTACTTAATAATTTCCTTGACATCACTAGATGTGAGTTGATCCTGAGAGTTGCTGTGAGGGAAATATGGAATGCCTATTATCTTTAGGTAGGACTTGGATTGTGGAAGTCGAGAAACTTCCACTTGTAAAATGTCAATATCATCAGCATTCTTGACATACTATTCGATGATTTGCAAGTCTGATTACAAAGAGACCTTGTTAGTGACTACTGTTATCCCTAAGAGGTCAGACCAAATGAAGTCTATGAGAACCTCAGACTTTGCATTTCTAAGAGACCTATTCATGTTAGCAATGTGAATGGAGGAATTTTTCATGAATTTTCTTGATAGTCCTTTTGTTGTTATTTGAATACAAGGTTTCACCTTTGTGTTGCCCTTAACGATGTTGTTGATGTACTCGATCTTGTTGGTGCCTATAGTTGGAAATGCTTCTTTGATCTTGATGACTTCAGACGTGCTAATATTCTGTTTTGAAGCCTGGGCATATGATTTTTGAGGTTGTTTAGTATTGTTAGCTGGTTTGATGTTCTTGAAGTATTTGGAGATTTGGTTAACCTCCTTCTGGGATTTGGTGGGAATGGAAGGGGGAATTCTTTCAATATTTACCGGAGTTGGTTTATCAATAATCTTGTTTTTGTTGGTAGTGGGTTGAATTTTTGGAGTGAACTTTGCTGCAATTTTCTTTCTAAGAAAGTTAGACTGTTTGTCAGCATAGAGAGAATCCCAGTTAGCCTGATAAACAGAGGAAATGAAATTCCACACTGCTTTGCCCATACTATAAAAGTCCTCAAGATCGTTGGATTTTAATAAATTAACCTGTTTGTTAGAAATATACTTAGCCATGAAGTTCAAGGAGTCTTTAATATTTTTTGAGTCCAATGCTAAGTGTTCCATCAAACCATGAAGTGAAATAGGGTGGAAGCTTCCATCCCAGAGTTTGGGTTCTGTAGAAGTGCTTGGATCATATGGAAGTTGAATATTGATGACTGTGTCATCAGCGTGATGCATAGTCTGAACACTTGTGGGATTAGAGGCCATTTAATCATCCAAAACATGTTGAGGGTTCAAGTCAGAAATATTAGGGTTACCATATTGGCTCATCATGTTGGTTTGGGTGTCAGCCGCCTCACTAACTTGAATTGCTTTCTCCTGGGATGTCTCATAAGACAAAGCCAGAGAATTGTTGTCCATGTCGACATCTATATTCATGGCATTATTGTGCTCTATCCTTTCATGGTACACAATGGACGACTTTGTTGAAGACATTGAAGAGTCTCTAGATGTTTGTTCTTTAGTCGAGAAGATTCTACCTCTCATCTCATTATAATTGTTAGGAGCAAATTCTACAAAAATGTCCATCCCTATGTTGTTTGAGTGAAACACAGTTGGTAATTCGAGAGCTGTTGATGATTTGTGAGGTTGAATAGCTAAGAATTGAAGTAGGAAATTATATATTTGCTAAGTCTCTTATGGGTGTTACCATACAAGATGGTAGTAAAAGAGAAAGAAGTGATGTTGACTGTTTGGAAGTAAGTGCATTACTATTGACACTGGAGTTTGATGTTAATATTATTTAATTATTAGGCTAGCTATTACATTCTGTAATTAAATACATAAAGTAACTAAAGCTAAAGAAGTAATTAAACAGATCTCTAAGCAAATGTTTCAGTAGTAAAATACTAAAAGAAGTTCAGATTGGATAGAAAAAAATTCTAAATAAGTCTGAGTAATCTTGCAGAGCTTAAGGAAGACAAACAGGTAATGAAAACAGATATAAATGATTATAGAGTTTAATGCAAATAAAGCTAAATAACTGCAAAGTTTTTGATGGAAATAAATCTATTATAATAGATTAAAATACTAGTGGAGTTTTGATATAAATAAGGCCAAATAACTGCAGAGTTCTGATGCTAAAATTGTCAGAGTTAAAGATAGTGGACTCTATTTATTTTCTTTTCTTTTATCATTTCTATTTTCTTTTCTATTTATTTTTTATTTTTGAACTTAAGATTAGGAGTTAGTGTGATATTACACATGACTGTCACATATCCATCATATGTCACAGTCATAGTCACATAATCATATGTTACACAAAAGAATGTAAATTTACTCAGTCTTATATACTAAGTTTGTAATTAGAACTATGGTTAAGATAGTAGTAGTGTAGAAAATAATTAAGAAGATATTATAGAGACAGTTTCCAGAATATAGGATAACCAGGAGTCTAGGCAACAAGTTACCAGAAAGTAAAACACAAGAGACTAATCTATATGTAAATAATCACAAATGCAGAAGTATACCTAGATATGCTAAAATCTTATTTGGAAGACAAAAAGCAGAAGTCTCAGAAGTCTTGGAAGTTGGTCTATGACATATCTGGAAAAAATTAATAAACAAAGAAGTAACAGAGTCTCAGTAGGAGACATCTCAAAGAATTGTCACATACCATCCAACATCCACACTTTTTCCACACTCTTCCAGTGTAGATCACACTTTATTCTAATTATCTATCAACTCAAGGACCAAACCCTACATTTCTCATCAATTCCATGAAGTTCCAAACAACAATCCCCCAGTGCCCAACAACCCAAAGTAGTAATATTAAAATATACTTCCTATACTTAGAACAATGGCTATCATATATAGTTCTTTAGTTTAATGATTAACTTAGATTATACCATACTCACTTCACTCTAAATACACCCAAGTTCCCTATTCTGAAATATGACCACACAATGAGTTAGGCTAGGTACAACATCTTTCATTGAAGTCAAGGTCACCCTATCTATATAATATTACTTCTAACCTAATACATTATCTATCTCATCTTTCATATGACTTGTAGATAATCCTAGTGAGTGTGAATTGCCCTAACAAGAATTTAGACTGAAGCAAGTAAGGCTTTATCTCAGTGATCTTACTGAGACCAGTGGTTTTCTTCAACTATTGCTTAATTACTCTGCTGCTGAAGCAATAAAGTTGGTAGATATAAATACACTATTCCATACCTTGTGAATATACTCTACTCTAAGTTTAAAATAAGCTTCAATCAAGTTCTTGTTATAGAACTCAACTATAGAGGCAAAATTGGCCATAAAAATCTATATAGTAGAAAAATTAAATGGGATTAGAACCTGCTATCTGATAGATTTATGAGTTGTTATTTTAAGTATTCTTAAGGCACTGGAATAACTAGCACTTTCTTGTGAAGCACCTGTACTATATAAACTGGCCTAGTGTATAGAAATAATTGTAACTTAAGGGAGGTTAAGAAACACCTCCTTAAGCTATAACAAATACAGAAATATCAGAGTTAAAGATGGTAGACTTAATCTATTCTCATTTTCTTTTCCATTTTTTTTCAAACTTAGAATTAGGGTTTAGTGTGATATCACAAGTTATAGTCATATAATTACATATTACAAAGAACATTGTAGAAGATTCTGGAATAATAATGTTATCCCACATGTTAATGACATGTAGTACACATGTCCCTTTAGGGTAGGCTTTATTAGTATAGCACAGACCAGTAGCAAAGTGTATATAAGATAGACATTTTGTAACTAGAACTCTATTGAGTTCTCTTGTATTAATCCTATTATGAGGTTCTGTTCTTAACTTCACCCTATAAGTCTTGAATTGTAACAAAAAAGTCCTCATGATATAAGGTAAGAGCAAACCTTGAAGCTTGCTAAGTAATGTTGGCTTTTGCAGCCTGAGCAAAAAATTTGACCTTAGGCTTAGATTTGGAGGCTAAGAAAACAAGAAGAAATACTATCTAGAGCTTGATAGTCTTAGAGGTTATCATAGCTGGACTAGATATCATAGCCAAACCAGGACAAATTATCACTGGTTTTGAGACTAGATAAGTTGTCCTAGCTTTAGGAAGAGAGAGAGCCCATAAAATGAGCAATGTCTTGCTTCTAGAGTTAGAAGAAGATATAGAAGGAAGAAAAGAGACTTTGTTCTTTTCTTTATGCTTTTTGTTAGAAACTAGAGTGAAAGTAACTTCTTCAGCCTCTAGTACATTGATAGCCATCTCAATATTAGGACTATAAATAGTTCTTATAGCTTCTTCAAGAGTAGAAGTATTAGATTGAGGTAAGAATTTTAAAGTGGTCATATCCAGCTTTAGAAATTACCTAGAAAAGATTCAAAACATAAGATCCAACTTCCACGATAGTAGAAAATTAGTTAACAGATTATCCTCTAAGAATGCACTTTTTTATAAAGTATGTAAGATGCTCAAGAAATAAAGAGAGCACCTTAGCATCAGTCTCAAAGTGCTTAGAGTAATCAGATAGTACCAACATATAGTGGTCACCATCCCACAGCTTATTATCATGAGTGATGTTTCCATTTCCCAATTGGAGGGATAACTCAGCTAATTCATGGGTTAGGTTAAATAGTCCAAGCATAGAAGCTTTGTAACGACCTTAAGCTTGAGCTCAGGTTGCAACTAAGGCAAAGTCTTGAGAAAGAGTAAGGGAATTGTATAAGTGGTAAAGCATAAGAATACATGAATGTATCTATGCTATTTATATGAGTCCATGGTTCAGCAACAAGGCATACATGAGGATTAATACATGAGGAAACTGCAAGGATAAAGTAAGGTAATAACGCCTACTGCATGAGGCACTGACTGAGACTACATGTGGCACAGCCGATCATATCGTCATACCCTTTACCCTTGTCCATGCATTCTCCAGGAGGCATCAATCGTAACAATACCCCCATTTCAGGATTCATGTCCTCATGAATCAGACTAAAACCTCCAACTCTCCTACCACATGTGTGGCCACTATCTTTTTGCTAGGGCCTATGATGACTTGATCCTTGTTATCGATGGCTATAAAGTAGGGTTCATGTGGTGAATCTCCTTGAAACATATGGATTTGGTATCTATTTCTTGCTGTGTCCGTATTATATTTCCTTTCCAAAAGTGCTGTTGCCACTTCTTTCCAAAACATAGGATCTTGTTCTCCTCTAGATTTGAGAAATTGATAATGTGGTGGTGGTTTGAATATTCTTGTCTGTGATGGCGTTCATATGAACTTCATGTATTTGAGGAGATTTTCGATTTCGTCCGTTATAAAGCTTGTACTTGATGACGATGATGTTGTCATGGAAACCTCATATGGTTTGACCAGTATTACTTCTTTGTCTTCTACTCCTCCTTTTTCTCCTCTGTTTTTCTCTTCAATATATAACTCCTGGATTTCTCGAATATTTTCTTCCACATATCTATTACCTCTTCCTTTGTATCGATCGAGTTCATCGGCCAGCATTCTTTGGATTTGAAATGCTCTGTTGTTCATATCACTTTGAATTAGATAACGCAGGTCTTCTGCCACCTAGGTGATATTTGTGGCATTTGTTGTGTGATTATTCATACTGGCCATCAAAATCATTCCTTCCATCTCCACAACTGTTGTACTGGTTTCTTCTGCTAGTTTCTTCATATCCTTTATTACTCTTTGAACGTCAATCATCATCTCCAATCCTTTCAATGTCTTGTAGTATAATCTCAACCAGTCTTCTCTTTCTCTCTTCATAATTTGTGCTTGATCCATGTTGTTCAGTTTTCGTGAGATGTATGGGTTTGGGGATGTGGGTGCTGTAGTG
>Ga0157364_1006428_pt1 | contig 12069 bp, 5 predicted proteins | sample AttsexASBM2_FD_111476 | JGI IMG/M metagenome (GOLD analysis project Ga0157364, IMG submission 111476) | Fungus gardens microbial communities from leaf cutter ant in Ribeirão Preto, State of São Paulo, Brazil - Atta sexdens ASBM2 | ecosystem: Host-associated > Fungi > Mycelium > Unclassified ...
AATAACTAATTACTATAAATAAATATAAATATAAAATTTTATTTTTTTATCATAAACAATCTTTTATATATATATATATATATATATATATATATATATATATATATATATATATATATATATATTAGAATGTCTCATTTTAATAAATAATGCATTAAGCTTTCTCGAAAACTATGATAGATACGGAAAAATATTTCAAAAGCTATATACATCAAATACGATAAAGACCGCCAAGATCGGTCAAATTTTGGATGTTACAATTAATACATTATATCTTATTCTTTTATTATTGTAAGTTAATTTATTCCAGATATAATTGATAGATATAACATTCAGTTTCAATAATCATTAATCATTCTGAAACGCTAATAATCCCCCCTAAATTAAATTAGGAAGAAAGAAAGAAAGTAAGAAATTTATTGCGAAAAATATTACCTTAGCCAGGACTTGAATGTGAACCTCTCAACTATCCGGGAAGAATATCTTAGCCAGCTTGATCATTTCTTGTTCTTCGCAATAACTGATATGTATAGAGAGAACGCGTTGTATGGCGGCATGTGAACAAACATATTAAGAATTTTAAGCAAAAGTTGTATAGTTCAGAGGAAGACAGAATAAGATCAAAGTCATTTTGAATTTTTTAAATGGAACTTCCCATTTTTCATTTCATATTCTTGTAGCTTATTTCAAGAATTTTTCAAAACACCACAATAAAATTCTTTTTCATTAAGAACTTTTTAAATTATATAAGGTTTAAAAATTATCGTATCATCAGAGTTAGCATTACTCAAGTGTCCAATTGATGGCTAAAAAACTCTTGAATATTGTTCAGGATCATGATCTGAATAACGATTCTTAAAAAAAAATCTTTAAAAAAGGCTATTGAAGGTTGTTTCTCTTATTTTTATTTACGTAAAAAACAACACTCCTTGATGAAATGAACGGCAAGGTTTACGAAACGTGAGCATTTATAATGAATCACGACACGACGATAACCCGCAAACCTTTTGGCACCTCTGAAAATTTTATTATAGTGTTTTGAAAAGTTCTTGAAGTAAGCTATGATAATATTGTATATAATAAAAAAATGGGAGGTTTTGTTTTAAAAATTCGAAGTGATCTTGACCCGACCTTAACAATGCTACTCAAATTAAAAAATGATACCTTCTTATATTCCCCTCCGAATCATATAACTTATGCTTCAAACATTTTTCTATGTTTATCATAGTTCTTGCGAGAAATCTAATGCATTATTTAAAATGGGATACCCTCCTATATAATATTGAAAAATAAAATTCTTCTTAAAGTTCCAATCTACTTTTGAAACCATGCAATTATAGATATAATATTCTAATATTCTTGAAACTTTAAAACTATGAGTAAGATTTTAATATTTTTGAAATAGTTAGATTTTTACTCTTGAAATTCTTGAGTTCTTTTCTAAATATTTTCTTGAGATATATTTATATCTTTCTATTTCAGTCTAAAGAAGCATCTTTCTTTCCTTAATCATACAGAATGATTTTTCTGCGTATGTGTAAACGTATGCTTATGTGTAAACAAAATTAGAAGACAATGTATCTCATTTTTAAAGAGACCAAATCGCTCTGTTCTGAGTTGTGGCGATCTTGTTCTCAGGATGACATGTCTCTAATACGTGCCACGACACAATCCTTCAGAGTACACCGGACTAAAGAAAGTGCTGCTGTTATCGAGTTTGCCGTTACTCTCTAGTTGGATTCTCAACATCTGCGCCACATCGGTCATGTGGCTGTACCTTTCCAGATTCTGCTCCGGAGTCGGATCGGGCATTATGTGGCCCGCGATATCCTTATACCTTGGCGAGATTGCCAGTCCTGCTATCCGAGGCTCTCTGGTAATTTAGTTAACGGAATACTTTCATATAAAGTTCCTTTTTTTACACGATTTTTTTATGTATCTCTCATTCTTTATTCAATCTCAAAATATGTAATTATATAATTCTTCTCTACTCATGTTATATTTCTACATCCAATAAGTATGTATCAGTATTTAATTTTTCCATCACTATTTCTCATTCTTTTTTTTTTTATCATAGAATACAATAGCGATGTAAAAATGGTTGAAATTCTAAAAAAATATTCTAAAAAACATTTCACATTTAAAAATAAAATATATTATTATAATTATATATAATCATATATAATAAAAATTATATTTTATTTGTAAAATATTATAATTTAACATTAAATATTATAAACATTAAATATGATAAACATTAAATACGAAGAACGGCAAGAATGGTCAAATTTGAGATGTTACAATTAATACATTGTATTCTTTTTATTAAATTTATTCCAGATATAATTGCAAGCCGATAACGTATGGTTTCAACACAATCATTCTGAAATGCTAATAATCCTCCCTAAATTAAATTAAAAAGAAAAAAAGAAAGTAAGAAATTTATTATCTCAGCCAGAATTCGAACCTCTCAACTTTCCGGGAAGAGTGTCGACCACTGAGGCTTCGGAAATATTTTTCGCAATAACTGATGTATATAGAGAGAATGCGTTGTATAGCCGCGTATGTACAAATATATTAAGAATTTTAAGCACGACGGTATACATCAAATATGATAAAGAACCAAGAGTCAGTTATTGCGAAGAATATTTCCGAAACCTTAGTGATCGAGCTAGCTAAGACACTCTTCCCGGAAAGTTGAGAGGTCTCAGGTTCGAATCCTGACTGAGGTAATATTTTTCGCAATAAATTTCTTACTTTCTTTCTTTCTTTTTAATTTAATTTAGAGGAGATTATTAGAGTTTCAGAATAATTGTGTTGAAAACGAACGTTATCGGCTCGCAATTGTATCTGGAATAAATTGATTTAATAAAAAGAATATATAATGTATTAATTGTATATAACATCCAAAATTCGGACTTTATCATATTTGATGTATTCACATATATGATCGTGCTTAAAATTCTTAATATATATTATAAACATTATATAATTAAGCTATCTAGCAAGTAACAAATAATCGTAATATATTAATATTAATGAAATATACTTCCAGTTAAAGTATACGTCAAATTGACGTCACTAGTAATATCAAAAAAGATGATTACCTCCCTTGAAGATTAACTTAATTAAATTAATTTGATAAGCCATTAATTTTAATTGATTAAATTGATTCAAAATGTTGGTTTTTATTATTTTAAACTTTAGCGTTTTATATGTATATGTGTGTGTGTGTGTGTGTGTATATATATATATATAAAATACCAAAAACTATTCTGTAACCTTCCTTCCTTATGTAATGACGCGAAGCGACTTTTATCTCACTTCCTTTCCTGTTTTAGGGCCACATCACTTCCACACGACGATTCTCATCTCACCTCCTCCCCCCCTCCCCTACTTAAGAACGCATGACTTTCATGCAAAGCAACTCCCATCCATTTCCCTTCCCGCCAAGGAGGGTTCGACTTTCGCGAAGCAACTTGGCAAAATGAGAGACTTGCTTCGCATGGAAAGCGTGTGTCCGTTGACAGAGGGGAGGTGAGATAAAAATGGCTTCGCGTAGAAATCATGCGCTCCTCAGCAAGAGGAAGTGGTGGAAGTCGCTTCGCGTGGAAGTCGCGCATTCCTAAGGAGAGGGGAGAGAGAGTCGCTTCGCGTGGAAAGTTGTAAAATATATTTTAAAGCGATAAAATTTCTGTTTTATATATAGTAGAAAAGAGAACTTTTTTGTTAATATTATATTTGTTAATATTATATTTTGGTAATTATTTAATGAATGACAAGTGACGGCTAAAACTTGTAGAGGGACTTAGAGTCATGATCTTGATAACATATATCAAAGTTAAAGTCATCGATGATTGCTTCCCTTTTCTGCAGATTATATATATATTTTACAATAAGATTATTCATTTGTGTTTATGTTGTATTATTTTCAGATGCAAATTTCGCTATTAATTGTGCTAGTAATTTTGTTCTCAGTGTTAACTTTGTGATCAATTATTATTATAATTATATTGTTAATATACCAGGTGTACAAGTATGAAATGACAATTTGAGAAACAGATGGCGCACCAATGCATGTGAAGTATAAAGATTTAACATTATACGCTATTTTATTGTACCATCAACAAGTGTCAAATGCGCAAAGTTATTGATTGAAAGGTGTTTGCATAGTATTGTGTTGCTGTGTTTAATATGACGAAATTTGTACCAAATAAGGAGCATTCGCGGATAGCATTAATTTTTTGTTTTCATTTGAAGAAAACTGCTGCGGAATCATACTGATTACTTGGAGAAGCTTATGGTGAACATGTTCCATCGCAAAAAATGTGTGAACGATGGTTTCAGCGTTTCAAAATTGGAGATTTCGATGTTGCAGACAAGGAACACGGAAAACCGCCCAAAAAGTATGAAGACATGGAATTGCAAGCATTGCTGGATGAAGATGATTCACAAACACAAAAACAACTCGCAGAGCAATTGAGCGTTAGTCAACAAGCTGTTCCAATCGCCTACGAAAGATGGGAAAGATTCAGAAAGATGAGTGCCACATGAATTGAACGAGAGACAATTTTGCTCGAACGATACAGAAGAAAATCATTCTTGCATCATATCGTTTTTGGGGATGAAAAGTGGATTTTTTTTAGAATCCCAACTGCAAAAAATCATGGGCGCACCCAAGTGCAAAAAATCAGGCGCACCATCCACATCGACAAGACCGAATCGCTTTGGCAGGAAGACCATGCTCTGTGTTTGTGGAACCAGAAGTGTGGTCTATTATGAGCTATTGAAGCCTGGCAAAACGGTTAATACAAAACGCTATCAACAACAATTGATCAATTTGAACTGAAATTTGTTCGCTGCTTAAAAAACGACTAGAATACCAAAGAGGCAAGGTCATTTTTCTCCATGACAATGTTCCATCACATACGGTAAAACCAGTTCGGGACACATTGGAAGCTCAGTTGGGAAGTTCTACCCCATGCGGCTTACTCACCAGACTTGGCTCCTTCCGATTATCACTTGTTTGCATCGGGATCACACGCTTTAGTTCATACGAAGATATGAAAAAATAGCTCGATGAATAGTTCGCGTAAAAGGGGGGGGGGATAAAAGGGGAAGATTTTTATTGGCGTGATATCCACAAATTGCCCGAAAGATGGGAAAAATAACTATGTAACTAACAATGAAGCATACTTTGAATAAATCTCTTTTTATCATTCTTCCGAATTTAACATGTTTTTTTTTTTAGAAAAAATCATCATTTCATACTTGTACATCTGGTAAATATGAAAAAGAAATAATTGCGAGTAATTTTTTGTATGATTTCAAACTAAGCTCTAAAGAAGAAACAAATCGAAAAATTAATAAAACATTTCACCAAGGAACAAATAGATAGTACAACGATAGTTGTACTCAAAAATTTTATAACGAAAATGAGATCCTTAAAAAGAGGATCGCTTAACAAAAGTTCCAGATAGAAATTTAATTCAACTTAATCTAAACTTTTCCGAGCTATTCCGAAATGTCCATCCCAAACCAAAGCAATCAAAATCAAGTTTGTAATTTTTTTCGATCCATGTATCAATTCCAAGTTACATCCGATTGAATCTGTAGTACAATTAAAAATTTCAATCCATGCGTCCTCTCCAATTCCAATCCTAATGAATCCGATACCAATCTGAAACAGTCATTCAATTCTTCTCAATCCGTTAATTCAATCCGGATGAATCCGAAACTTATTCTGACAATCTTTTCAATTCTCTCACTCTATGCATCTAATCCATATGAATCCAAGACAAAATTTTCAGTCCTTTATAATCCGTACGATTTTGCGAAATATCAATTGGAATTCGACAATAATCGGAGACAAACTTTCTAACATTTTCAACCCGTGCATTAATCCGAATGAATCCGACACCAATCTGAAATAGCATTCAGTCCTTCTCAATCCGTGAGTTCAATCCGAATGAATCCAAAGCTTATGCCTATAATTCTTTCTATCTTCAATTCGTAAGAAGGATTGGAAAAAATAGAGATCGATAACATGTAAATCGTTTTATTCCCAGATAGCATAGTAACGTTTTAAAAATATATTAAAAACATCCGAATTAGATCCATGGATGTTTTAAAAACATTTTAAAAACATCTAGTGTTACCATTTTGGATTTCTTAAAAACGTTCAGGACGTAATGAGTTAAAACTAGATTAAATTAATATATTAAATAAATTTTAGACTACAATCAAAACAAAATGATTCTTATATGAGTATTATTATTGATTAATATCTTATTTCTGAATACACATCATAAAATTATGATAAAAAAAAACGTTTTTCCCTGAATTCGGGAATTAATTTTATAGTGCTTCGAAACGGTCACTCATCCAGTTTGCGTACCACCATCCACTATTCTTGACTTCTAGAATCGTATGAAAATCGCTACACTTCGATGATCCACGAATACTTATATATAATCATACTTATATATATAGTTATGATACATCTTTAATATCCTGATAGAATTTATGCAGTTCAACTGAACATCCAGTCAGTTACTGTCTAATATTTAATCTTAATGTCATAACGATTATTTTCAGATTAGGAAATCATACGCTGTACTTTCACAATACCAATTATCATGTATATCATGTATTGACTAGAGATCTCTCTCCTGCCGATAATAGTACGTCATATTGATATGGTATGGGTACCATACCTAACTTGCATAAATAGTATAGTATAAATAGTATAAATAAGTAGTATAAATAGCAGTAGATTTTTTGTCGTTGAAAATTTTCAACACAGCACAGATGTCCTAGGGACGTCCAAAAGGGACATTCTAAAGACATCCATACATATTAACAAAAGTGAAACTCCTTGCGATCTTAAAAAAATTTTCACTTGTCAAGTCAGCGAAAGCAACACATCGCGAACAGATTTAGAAAATTATGAATGAATATTTTTTAAATGTCCAAATGTGAACATTTTTTACTTTGTATAATGTATGTTTTTAAAACATTCGTACTTGGTTCGGACTAAATAAAAACCAGATTTGAATCCAATGAACATTGTGTGAGTTGTCTGGGTTGTTATTATTTCTTAGCTTAATTAACAAATACCAACGTGTAATTCGTTTCTGATCTACTTTTATTAAATATTAAGTTATAATAAACAAATAGAGATCGACAAATAAATCGTTTTGTCATTAATTATCATATTCTAGCTTAGTTAATAAATATGTAATTTCATTTCCATCTGATCTTCTTTATTAAATATTATAAACAAATAGATATTGATGACGAAAAATCGTTATGTTATTATTATTTTTTAGTTATTACAATAATAAATACTAACGTAATTGCGTGCGTACGTGTGTTTGTACTGACATTAATTTCATTTTCGTTTAACCTTCTAAATATTAATAATCAAAGTAGTAGGAATATGAAACTAAGAATAGTTACTGTAAATTATAGATAGCATTGACGCTGATTTTAATAACAAGTGTGCAATTAGTGGCGTTTTTTTTGTTATACAATCAGAAGAAATCACGGCTGAGACAGTTTTCGTCTTCTGATTCCTAAAGAGTTCTCTGCATAGAAGTCGTAGACAGTCGTAGAATCTTAAGTTGTAGGAAACAATCAAATATAAGGAGAATACTCGATTAGAATTGATCAGTTTCAGTAGAGGACCCTTAAAGATGAAGATAACCTTAGCTGTGATTGCTTCTGGTTGGATAACGAAAAAACGCTCTAGCTCAGCGTTAGTATATTAGATTATCGTTCTAGAGATCGTAGGTGATAGATCCAAATCTTATCGAAGGCGCAGAAATACATTTTTTTTTAAATAAATTGTAATTAATAAAATAGAATATGCGAAACAGTAAATACAAATTAAATTTAAAAAATAAAAAATGATAATAACTGTGTAAAAATAAAAAACAGAATAATGTAAATAACACTCGATATTTGCACAGCAAAACAAAATAAATAAAAAAGAGACGACCAATAATGAGCATATTAAGATATAATTAATTATTGTTTAATACATTAAACATGTACCAAAAAAGTTCCATATAATATAATTACAATACGTATTTCGATTCACAAAATCTTCTTCAGTTTTAATTAATTAATTATCATTTTGCGTAATATTATATAATATTATATAATATTATATAGAAATCTATGTCATAATTCATCAGCAATCACATCCGATGGTAACAGTAACAGCATGTCCGCAATGATGTCAAGATTTAAAAATTATATATAAAATATAATATATTTACAAGAATTATGTGTTAATGCAAGATTATTGTTACAGTAAAAAGAAGAAATTGATATGAATAATAAATCAGACAATATAATACATTGACGTGATGCATTGCAAAAATTAATAAAAGTTAAATTTATAAAATGTATATCTATATATTATATGAATTTATAATTTAGTAAAGCTAATTTATAATTTAGTAAAGCTAATTTAGTAAAATAAATACCTTTGATGTAAAAAATCAAAATTTCTTCAATCAAAAAATAAAAAGTGTTTCTGGCATAAAAAGTCGATTGAAATTAGAGACAATGCGATAAGAAATAAAATAATGTATTGTCTCTTCGATATTATGAGACATAATGAACTCAAAAATTCCAAATATTATTCAAACAATTCAATGATTAACTGCAATTAACTATTATCGTGCGACAATTTTTTCCAAGCTACATTATAACTATGAACAGGATGATAATCGTTTTTATGTTATCAGCATTTGTTAGAGAGGGCGAAGTATAAATTTATATTATGTTTTTACCGTAATATTATGTTTTTAACATTGATAATGATCCGATCGTGATTGAAATGTCTATTTGTTTATTGCTAGCACATTCAATCAAATCAACTAAAGGATTGTTTCTTTTACTTAATATTCAAACTTCTATATTAACAATGTTTAATTTTATAAAATAATTTTTAGCTCGTAACCTTTTTCTTTATTGTTTTTTATAATATCTTAATTTGCTCGTTATTGGTCGTCTCCAAATTTAATAAAAAAAAAAGCAATTATTTTTTTTATTAAAATATTATATCGGAATCTATTCCCCGATTTCGGTTTACATCAGATTCTATTAAATTATAATCTTTCCGTCAACTTCGATTTAGGTTGGATTCAGTCGGATAAGATTCTTATTTTTCGGATTCGCTCGGAATACAACTGATTCATTCGGCAAAAGATTTAAATAAAATGGATAGAAATTTTCCTATCTGAATCTTTCTGAAATTTTCACTAGCGGGAATAGCCTGCATTGACATTTTAACGGCAATGATTGAAACAGCTATTAAAAACCATTCAAAAGAAATCAAATCAATCAATTATTCATTATCTGATCCAAGTTGGAAAAATAAAAGAGCGATGTTATTTTTGGTAGAGTTCGACCGAAATTTTTACCGAAACTGAAAACGAACACTCATTATGTGTCAATTTCGAGTAAAACTATATAGCTCTTCTTCATAAATATTATTTTTAATATGTGTAATTATTATTTCAATAATTAAATTATAATTATTATTTCGATAAATTATGATAATTAATTTATGAAGAAGAAGTACTTACTGTTCTTTGGCCAAAATTATTATTTTAAAATTGACACAACTGAAATTTCAATTTTCAATTTCAGCCGAACTTTAATTATTGTTTCAATAAATTATGATATTTATAAAGAAAATGTATATGATAACATATATGATAACATATCTAAACATATGATCTTTATAGGATTTTTCTCATTTTTTAATTTTGATTTCAGTTTTAATTGATATACAGCTGAGTGTTTCGATTCAGTTCGGCCAAAGTTTCGGTCGGACTCTCTAATTTTTGCATCAACTTAATAATTTAAAAAGAACATTAATATACTTAACTCTGTTGTTTCACATACATTCAGTATGTGAATATATCTCAAGATACTTCTATTTTATCCATCAATATAATTATATTTTTTGAAAAAGCAAACATTATAACTTAATTTTTTTCTTAATGTTGATAAGTTCCTCTTTTTAAATCGATACTTATTTTTATCTTTTTATTTCTTTTCGTAAAAATACAAATTTCAAAACAAAATGCTGTTTTTAAAATTTTTCTGTAAAACACTTATTATTTTTTTTTATCATAACTTTTAATATTATTATCAAATCTTTTTTACAAATTTGGATTCTATACAATTTGACATTTTTGATGAAAGAAAAAATTAATTAAAATTTGTAACAAATTGTTCAAATTTGTAACAAACAAAAAAAAGAAGTCTCGAGTCTAGATATATAAATTGAAAATGTTTTTCAAAATTATAGTTAAAGTTAATTAAATATTTTTATTAATGATCCATTTGCTGAACAATATTGCAAAAGCTTGTCATCATAATACATGATTACATCTTCAGATATCCTTGATAGTGAACGCAGCATCGATGGGTATGTTCTTGGGCAATGTGATGGGTCCTTATCTGTCTATGGAGATGTTCTGTTATGTGAGCATTGTACCGAATATCCTCTTCATGGTCCTCTTCAGCCTAATACCTGAGTCACCCTATCATTATGCTCTTCATGGCAATATCGACGAAGCTGAGGCATCTCTCAAGTGGTTTCAACGAGAGACTAATGTCAAGACTGAAATACAAGAACTTCAGGACTTTGTTGACGGCGCAAACACCAGCATTTTAACAAAACTCAAAGACTTTCTATTACCAGGTATCTGAAAACATAGAAGAGAAAACAAAGTGAATCATCTTTGATCGTATCTTCAGCATGAATTTTTTTTTATCTTTGAAGTATTTAGCATAAACATGAGTTTTTATTCAAAAGTAATAATTAAATATTTTGGAATGGGACATTATGCAGCAAACAATTATAAGTAATAAATCTCAATCATATTTAAAATCAATCTTCATCTGTTTCAGTAAATTTGAAGAACGTTTTTATCATGTTCGGCTTACTAGTCTTCGTCCAAGCAAGTTCGTTCAGCACAATAAACGCCTACGCAGAGCTCATCGTTATCAGTACCAAAGTGACCATCACTCCATCGATCGTGGTAATGGCGATGTGTTTCGCCACAGTTGTTGCTGGCTTTATTGCTGTCTTGTTAGTAGACAGATTTGGTCGGAAAAATCTACTAATACTTTCCAGCGTCGGCGTCGCCATTTCATTAATCGTTCTTGGTCTTCACTTTTATCTTCTTTCTCTAAACTTTGATCCTGAAAAACTGACATGGTTGTCAATCACATCATTGCTATGCTTTAATCTATTCGTGGCTTGTGGTCTATCTACAATACCTAGCACTCTTGTAGGTGAGATGTTCCCAGCAAATCTCAAGAATCTGGCGTCTCTTTGCATTTTTTCGAGCAACGCTCTATTTTCCTTCATATTTGTCAAGAGCTACCAACCTTTTATTAATTTAGTTGGAGAAACAATCGTTTTTTGGAGTTATGGACTTTTTGTACTAGGAGCAGTGCCCTATGTGCGATATTTGATCCCCGAAACGACAGGAAAAAGTTTACTAGAGATTCAACGATCCATTAAAAAATAAAAAACGTAATTTATCAAAATCAAAATATATAATATAAATAATCTATAAAAATAATTTATATTAAATGTTGATCAAAGTTAAAAAATTTTAAATTACAATTATACCTAATCAAAAACAAGTTATTGTTTTTGATTAGGTATAATTGTAAAGAATGTATAATTGCATTATTAACGATTTTATTCTATTCCGAAATAAAAGGAAAATCTTCGATTTACAAGTATACTCTATCAAATGTAAATTTTTTGTTTCATTAAAAAATATTTCTATTTTAATATATATTATATAAGAATTTCCATTATATGTTTCCTCTAACATCAATCAGAAAATTTGTAGTGAATAATTAGGAGACATAAATTAAAATGTTACTGTGTACTTTGACAATAATGTATTAGGTGTACAAAAAAGTTCTGAGCTTTTTTTTGTAAAATTCAATCTTTATTCGTATGTAATCGTACGGAAATGGCTTGCTGCGTAACGCCAAGCTGTTCTGCAAGCTCCTTTTCAG
>Ga0157364_1006429_pt1 | contig 12068 bp, 4 predicted proteins | sample AttsexASBM2_FD_111476 | JGI IMG/M metagenome (GOLD analysis project Ga0157364, IMG submission 111476) | Fungus gardens microbial communities from leaf cutter ant in Ribeirão Preto, State of São Paulo, Brazil - Atta sexdens ASBM2 | ecosystem: Host-associated > Fungi > Mycelium > Unclassified ...
AAAAAATATAAAATATTTAAATAAAAAAAATATATATATTTATAAATAAAATTTTATATTTTAAATAAAAATTTTTTTATTTTATTTTATTTTTTTTTTTTTTTTTTTTCAAAAAAACATGTCTACTTTTTATTGAAATAATTTTTGATCCAGGTTCTAAATTGCCTTCAAACTTTTTGTATTATTTCAAATACAAATTTTTGAAATTTGTAATTTTTTCATAATTTTTTATTTTGTTAGAAAATATATGTAATACACCATTAAGTACCTTATTATTTAATCGCAAAATGCAATAATCGATAATATAGGTTTGTATAGATTTTTATTGTTTGAAGAAGAATAACAGTTTCTCATAGATTTTAATGCGCTGAATTCGTAAGTAAACATCATGTTTTATCATCTTGGGTTTTGGAAAAAAAATTGAAACGCCTGAAAAATCTTTGATAATTCGTAATTGATGAACCAGATGCGCGAGAGATTTCGAAGGAGCTCAAATTAATGAAAAAAAGTAGACTAGCTAGTTCCAGCAAAGTTAATTATTAGTATATAATTAATTTGCTGAAGTTCAACATCTACAACTAAGAAGATTTAATAAAGAAATAATGTCTGTAAACATTTATCAGTATGTTAATTTAGCTAATTCTTTATTACAATGAAAATTGTTAATGTAACAAGTTTCCTTCATCTAATCAGCAAAAGTACGCATCATCTTAGCTAGCATATTTTGTTAAAATTTTTTATTTATATATTAAATTGATTTTCATAAAAAGTTATCTTGTTGCATTAATAAATTTGTTCTACTATTATAACAAATATGATTATCTATAATCGCTGATTTTATTCAGCTTATATAATATACAATTTTGTTACTTTAACATAGAAAACTGCAGACTATTCATATATTACGGCTTTAGATTTGCTGAATCAGTGAAATTTTTACAAATCTTTTTTTTTGCGAATGCTTGAATTCATACTATATTTGCATTGTATTTTAATATAAAAATAGCGAATCTTCTACAGCCGAACGAGAAATGGATGAAGAATGTAATCGCATAGCGTCAAATACATCGATTGCTCCGATTGTAATTTCCCGTATTTAAAATTTGCAGTTACTTCATATTTAGTAAAAAAAATTGTACAATACATGCAACTTACATACTTTTTCGTCGTTCTATAATAGAACTATAAAGTCAGTTTTTTTTAGAAAACAGTTATTTCAAAAATTGTTTAAACAAATAAAAAAATATTTTTTTTGCAAAAAAAACATCTTCAGGCCCATGTATTAAATCCATTACTAAAGTTTTTACTATTTGCAATGGTATTTCGCACTAGGACTGTATGAGGTAGTTGTTTTACTTGACACTGTGCGACTCACCTCTAAAAACAAAAACAAATGCGCCAGGCAGAGGTTCGATGCTGGCTATAAAAGATTCAATGATTTGAAAGTACAATGTTCAAGCATTAATTTGAGCTCTTTTCGAAATGTTTCGCACATCGGATCAGCCAATGAATTTTCTAAAATAGTAAAAAACGCGTTTTTCAGGTACTCATTTTTTTCAAAAGCATAACGTGATAAAATAATTTCATTTACGAATTTGGATTCAGCGCATTAAAAATTATGGAAAATTACTCTTCTTTTCCAAACAGCACAAAAAAATCAGATTTTGCAAACCTGTGTAATCTCTATACAACAAAATATTTTATCTCAAACTTGAAATATTGTATGTAAGCATAAAACACCACATTTTTAATATAAATTATATCTATAATTTTTAAATTAACATAATTACCAGATATCAATATTAAATTCATAAGATTTCATAGCGCAGTCGCGGATCTAACTTCGCTCGACTTTCGTCGTCAGCGATTTTACATAAAACGAAGCGACTGTTACGCGAGGTATGCGCCGTGAAAGCTTTTGCGCACATCTCGCTGGGAAAATTCTAAATTGGCTTTCGCGCGCGAGAAACGGAGCAGTGCTAGGACTGTGTGAGGCAGCGGCGATAAAAAGTACGACTGCTTAGACATGGAATACGTGCCGCGACGGTGGAAAATAAAATTCACAAGAAAGACTGAATTTACATTGTTTATTCAACTGTAAGTGAATTAGATCCTGTTTTTTTTTTTTTTTTCGTTGCTACCGTCCGTCTGCTCCTCTTACTCGTTTGTGAGAGCACCTAGTAGCTAATATCCGGTGCGTTTCTTTGTTCGGCCACGCTTAATTTCCTCTGTTTGTCTGCGGTTTGCTAGTCAACATAGAACACGATTGTGAACTCGCTCGATTCTATCGCCAGATTTCCGACTGAGAGGAAAACAGAGAATTGGAAGCAGTGTCTGTCGTATGCCAAGAGAATGCTTGATATAGAAGAGTATCTTATTTTACATTAATTAATCTTTAACAAATTTCATATTTTTTTATAATATCATCTTGTACATTGTTGAATTTATAATGTCAAATTATAACTCAATTTAAGTTATTTTTAATACTTTCTATACACTATTACATATTAAAGAATAATAACACAATCTCTTAAGTTAAATAACGTTTTGTTATTTTTAACTTTAATGTGTCAAAATGTAAATTAATTATCCATTCCTATGTTTATTTTCAAAGTAAACAATATTCATATTAATGCATTTAACAAATAATAAATTAAATTTCAGTCAAAAGTTAAAAATAGTAGTAATCACGTAGTAATACCAACCACGCAAAAATAACCCTTGAGTTTGTTCGCTCTTTTCCTTGAAGAAATAGAGGGTGGAAAGGACGAGACGTACGCACAAAACAGGATCAATAAGAGGGCCTGTTGCTCTCAACCAACGGCGTCTGCCGACGATGGGCGACAGCAAGAGAGTGGGATGTCGTCTGCGAAGAGAAAGCGAAAGGGCAATTGCGAAAAGCTAGACGAGGAAACTTGAAGCTCGAGACCCAGACGCATGTCAGAAAGAAGGGAGACCCTACTACGTTTCGGGGAATTGAGGTTTACGACCGTCTGGCTTGAAGGACAAATCCCGGGGTGGACGCCAGACGAGAAGAGGAAACGAGAAGAGGATAGAGAAAGTAGTCCGAGGTGTAACTGTCAATTAGAAACCGAAAGTTTAATTTACGTTGAATCTGAACTCTTCCCGATAATAAGATCGAGGATAAAAGTCGACAAGCTCCCAATCGATCGGATAAGTTTCGTCTACTTCTTGGATACCTTGGGGTCATTGTCTCCTAGGCAAATGTCTGTCTACCCTCGAGAAAGCGCTAAACGTTAAACCTTAGGTTGAAAGGTTCCACTCTCGCGAGATCTTTTTCAGGCAATTTCGTTCGCGTCGTAAAAAGTGGAATGGACCAAGCTGGATAAACACAGAACTCCGAGATTCAATTTAGATATGGCAGACAATTTTGTCGTCGAATCCACTACGTTCGATGTTAATAGTGTTGAAAATTTTCGCTCGAGAAAAATCGGACGTTAAACTGTCCATTTATTTCAGCAGCACCCTGTGTGGTTTCGGAGTAAAGCGCGTGTTCTTAAAATAACATCGAACGCATTGCATGTCAAAGCTTCTTACACAGAAACAAAATTTGCGGGGCCATTTCGCTCCATCGTGATTGATGGAGAATTAATAGGGGAATCGTGCCGACGTTTTTGACTATTTCATTTCCTGCTCGGTGCACTTATTTGGCTTCACACGTCGACCGCATAATCAATATACGCGAAAGATGTAAGAATTGTTCATAGTTTCTCTTCGCGAAAAGTCACGAGTTTGTCATGGCAGGTATAGGACACGCACTTGGTTAATAGAAAAGCAACCTTTTTAATGAAAATTCGAAGGACAAACAAAATTCCTGCCTTGCTGAAGGACGTGACATGATTACATAAAAAAGTCTGGTTTCAAGTTGCGCTTTGCCGGCCGGATTACGAATATACAAGCGAGCGAGCTTGGGCTCTTTTTTTTTTTACGGAATGATAAAATTTTTCACGTGTGCAGTGAACACTAACCGGTGGCTATTTATATAGTTGCGTCACTCCCACCTGACGAGGCTGCAGTAATAATTGCATTGCACAACGCGGCTTCGCGCGCGATCGCATGCCGTGTGCGCATATCTTCGGAAAAGATTTCTTGCGCAAAAATAAAATAAAGGAGAAAATGAAGGACTTCCCGGAGCGTCGCCAATGCGACAAGGCATTATCGTCAAGACATTTCGATTCTGCGTTTCACATTAATTGCATCGGCGAGACCTCGATTTTTTTTTACAATCGCAACCCTTTACGCTTGGCTTGTGTCATATTATAGTCGTTAAACCATAAAAGGTCGGAAATGTTAGGTCAGATATGCACGATTGTGTGATGAGAAAAGGTCAATATCTCGTGAGCGAATATTCCCAGACAAAAAATCGGCTAGAATTCAACGCATTTCGACATGTTCTTAGTCTATATGTATGCTAATTTCTTTTATTACATAAATGTGCTAATTTCATGTAAATGTTATTCACCTATCATGCATTGTAAAATTTTACAAGCGCATTTTTCCAAAGTTATTAAGTATGTCGTAAGCTTTGTTAAGGATTGTAACAAGATTAAGAAGAGAATGTTGGCTGTTCATATTATTTTGCCGTGTGCACATTATTAATTATCTTACTTCGCATGGTGGATTTTACGCGTCACTCGCGATGACCTTCTATTTGTTGCGGATACCAAAGATGACACGTAATTTCTCTGATGTTTAACGTCAAAAGCAATTGATAGCTAGCCGAGTAATGATGTAAAAATTAGAAAAATAATTGCAGTAAAACGAATAAAAAATATGAGCCAGTATAAATAAAAAAATTACCCGCTCGCAGGAGGCACAGAAGCTTTCATAGAAAGCCCTTCGTTAAGCTATTAATTACTGTGAAACAAAAACGTCACGACTGAAAGGAGAGAGAGCCAGCACGTTGTCACAAATAATGTATTCTTGATGCTTTTGTTATTTGTTTTATGTTAGCGCGTTCCTATTCGTGTTTCTATCTCTTCAATAGGAAATTTTTTCCTCCACTCCAGAAGATGGATATTTTTCTCGCGAGTATAATGAATGTAAAAGATGAAACACGAAATCTCATTTATCTTCGAGCTATTATTATTTTTTTATTGTGACTTAAATATCGGGGTATGTTGAAAATATGTTTTATATTTTACGTTAGACTACGTTTGTATTGATCCAAAGCGCTTCCGCGACAGAAAACAAAGACCTCGCAGTTGCACAAAAACATCTCGATAGCTTACAAAGTTTAATAAGTTGAAACCTAAAGTAACTTAAACTTACGACGCCGTAACGGAGAGAATCAAATTTAAAATTCCGTAACTATGTATAACTTTTTTTTTATTTATATCGAATAACACCCAGGTGAATAAGGTGAGCGACCAATTAAAAATTGAACGCGATCAAACCGGCTGGAAACTTCGTATCGCAATAAGAGGCACATATTCCGAAAGGTCGCGTTCTCCAAAAACTTTCAATATGTATAGTGAGAAACAACAGCGAGGTGGAAGCGGCCACGCCGCTGTAATCTTCTTGAAAGCCAAAACCGCCGGTTCTATGTGGCAACCACGACCCTGGGCATATAAATTATCTTTTTTTGGTATCTGCGGCGTTCTGCCTCGGAGAGCACGATCAGCTGATCGATGATGGCATGAGGACTCAAGTAGGGATAGGAGGCAACAGAGGGGAACAGGAGTGTGCAGAGGCAGAAGCTATTACTTCCGAATCCTCTCCTCTCCTCTCCTCTCCTCTCTCTCTCTCTCTCTCTCTCTCTCTCTCCCTCCCTCCCTCCTAGACTGCTAATTCGCTAATCAAGCAATGCACCGATCAGATCACGTGATAGAGTATGATCGATATTGGAATATCGGAGCGAGTATTAATTTTGACATTACGACGTTGAGAAGACAGGAGGATCTGGGGCTGGCTATTGGGTCAAAAATAGAATCGAAATTCTGAGAAGAAACGTAAGTTGACGTGACAGCAGGAATTTTCTCTGTCATACGAATATGATACATCATGATTTTGTGCAATAAAATTATGTTCTGATAAGTTCTAGAATATTTTAGGAGAACAATAGATATCGTTTGGAGGATATCTCGAACAGAGATGATCGAAAAACTAGTGAGGTGCACAATCCGTTAAATTATCCGTTTAAATTACTACTTTTTAATTATTAATTATGCAACTTTCAATTATAAAAAGATTTATCCCGATTAGAGGCAGAGCCAATCTCTTCAAAATCAACGTAAAACAGTAGTTACATTTTGGATCGATTTTCGATAATTAAAACCAGAAAACCAGTTGGTATTCCGTTTCACGTGCTTGTACATGCACTTGGTTGAAAGTCGGCTTCATCCCGTATGTCACGCTAAACCGAAACCAGTCCAGTTTTTTTCGAGAAACTACCTCCTTCGAAAGTCATTCTTTCTCGCCCGATAGTTTCGCCAATAGCGATATTTCACCTGCCATTGAAAGCGGTACACACGTGACCGAACAGGTACCCCTCTCCTTCGCCCTCCGTCCTAACGGAAACTAAATTTATGCCCTGCAGGATAATAAAGCTACCTGCCGAAGAAGTATAGCGATTGACCTCACTACGAAAAGTCTCGAGCCGCCGATATTCATTTTAAAATGTCGATAGAGACGAATCGTTCGAGTTACCGGCGATGTCGTCCGATATGTCGCCGTAAATGTAGATGCGACAAGAAACGACACTAATTTAAAAACGTGTACATATGCGCATTTACATAGTGCAAGCTCGGAAAAAGAGAATTTACTATTCCAAAGATATCATTATTTATTAAAACGTTTCGCGTCTGCAAATGAGATCGACAAGTTAATATAATTTTGCATGTACCTTGGGAATATCTGAAGAACAATAAATCACATTAATCTCATCGTTCTTCTCAGCAATATTTCTAAATAATTAAAACAGCATCGAGCCCCGTTTCGTCGACGGTACATTATTATATTTTAATTTGCCGGTCCACAAATTCATGGAGTAGGGTAGCGATGACTGCACGCGTTCACTATTCATAAGCTATCCGTAGCATCGAACTGTGAATGTAAACCGCATCGACAATGCAACCTCCGTTACAACATACATGAACCACGCTCCGAGATACACGCTGGCATAGCAGGTGCGCGCGTAAGCCCCCCTAAGCGATAACGCCGACAAGTTTGTGGGAACAACGCAAGAATACCGTCGAGCACACGATAATAATCGAGAGACGAAGATGCTCCGCGAAGTTTCCGGAGCTATTATTGGTGAAACTGCATCGGCCCCCGGGATTTTACGATAGCTATCCACCGAGGCACAAGCAATGCGTCGCGGAGCGCCGTTTTACAGCCAACACTAGCTAACGATCCTTTTGGCTACGATATCGCCTCAACCGCCGCGCGGAATTGCTCCAAGGATCGCCTTCGCTTTGCCTTTCACTGCGTTTTACTTTCCTCGGTATAGCGCTGCGCTGGAAAAACTGTACGTACTTCGCACGTACCGCTTATCCGAGTCAACGTACGTTCGTCTAATTCCAGGAACCGAGACTGAGAAAAATTCTTTGTTGAAAATGAAAGTAACTAGAAGATTCTGATGATATCAATTAAAATTCTGGTTATCTTAAACTATAGAATTATAAAATAGATTCAACTAGAAAATTATAATTTGTCCATTTTCAAAAATTTCAGTTAATGCAATCACTCTTTTTTTATAGTCGACAAATATAAAAACGAAGTAGATAAAGTAATAATAATTTAAATAATAAACGAGTAACATTATATGTATTATTTTGTAATCCCTGCACTGTTAAATTTATAACAATATTAAATCACTTTAAGTTATTTTTAATTTATATTTCTTAAACTGCCACTCGTTAATTTAACTAAAACAATGGACGTAAACGATTTAACTAAAAAAACTGTTTAAATATGACTAACATTTAAGTTATTATCTATTTTAAAATTAAGCACACAAGTGGATTGATTTATATTTTGACAAATATAAAAGTTAAAAATAAAATGTTTTAATTCAAGGATTATCATTGCTCTTTTGATATATAATAGTGTGAGAAATAATAGCACAAATTTATATACAATATAACTATATATTACGCAACGTATGTATGGAAAATTTGTGTTAAATTTAATTCGTTTTTCGTGTCTTAAATTCACTCAAATTTTTGTGTTAATTTATTACAAGAAATAATGTTAAAAAAAACATTATATAAAACACATTATATAAAAACATTATATAAAAAATTAACACGAAAAAGTACACACAATTTGACATAAGTGACGCAATTTGTAAGCAATCATATTTCTTCATGAAAATTAACATTTATAATATTAAATTAACATATTTTATTTGTCTTAAAATTTGTATTTTTAAATACATATATTATTTTTATTTGTTCTTACTTACTTATAAATTCTGTTATTTTAACTCCAAGAAATGTTGAATATCAATAATTTAACAAAAAATATTCGAATAAACGCAATCACATTATGTCAAATTAACTCTCGGATTATATCTAACATAAATACAAAATGTTTTTTACTGTGTATATTATAGCGCGAGACACTGCCGTGTCTTCTGATTATAGAACATTACAGAAGTATAATTTTGAAAATGAGAAGGAATATTTAAGAGAGTTCGTTGCCGAGGCGTATTAAGATGATCCGAAAGCGAAACGAGCGATTAATTCCCTATTAACGGCACGTTACGACTTCGCAGCGCGTTCTATGCGAAAGGATTTAATCGACAGCGCATTGCGGTAAACTTCGGAGTTGTTATGAAGATAAAAACGACCATATAATCTTTATAAACCGTAAAACTTGCGAAAAGTCATTCGATGGATTATATAGTAATACCGGATTGCTAATTAACTTTGATATCTCGAAGTAAATTAAGAAAGACTATATAAGTATATAAAGGATCAAAAAAGATCGCATGGATTATCACGTCACGGTTTATACTTAAAGAAATTGAATCTCTACCGAGCACAGCCATCACGAATGTCGTCTGCATAACGAAAGAGAGGAAATCACCAATGTTCCGTCCCGTTCGGACGCGACCGGAAGTTAATCTCGTCCGTGACGAACGTCTGGAAAAGAGCCTCGTATGGAACAACTCTGATACACGGGGTAACGAATAGCATCATCCCAACAACTGGGATAATGGAAAATTCATCGGAGCAAGCGTAAAATAGACGAAATGAGCAAATTGCGCGTTCACATCCCAGATAGTTATTTTCTAATTTGCACGAATATCCCGTGCCTTCAACAGAGAAACGCGACATTGGTATCCCGTTAACGAGTCAGTACCCTATTCCTCCAAACGAAATTGTGATTAAATTCCAAATTTACATCCTAACAGAGATACAACGAACTAAGCCAGTCGTTGGATAATCGCGTTGAAACTCGTTCATATGTTTTTCGATCGCAATCATGTGAAACTAATAGTTCTCACAAGAGTTCTCGAAACTTTCAGAAGACTCCTGCTCGGTAATTCTCCGTAATACCAATCTCATCCGCTTTCAAGTATCCGCCATATTCCACGTTATCGAACGAGTGTGCTGAAAACAGAACGGCAAAGTCTTGTCAAGAGAGAGACTCTGACATAATTTCAAGCTCCGAGCGATTACATAATACTCTCGAGTCTTCCCGCGTTACGAATGTAAAACGAAATTTTCGACAGACTTGTTTTTTTTAGCTCAACTTCTTGCACGGTTCGTCCTTTTCTTTCTAGCAAAAAAAAGAAAAAAAAAAGAAAAAACCGTGCAAGAAACTCAGCTAAAAAGAAAGTCTTATGTCGCTTCATGGAAGTTAATCTCGTCGAAGATTCGTCGGGAATGGAACCGTCGGCGTTGTGCTGTCATGAGAATGGCATCATGAGAATAGTTTCGTAAGTCACTTGAACACACGGAAGAAAATTTCAACACGGAATAACCATGATATAATATGATCATACTGGCCGTGTCATTCTAATGTTTTTCACGTCGGTAGTGTCATCATGTCAGTATCTTAACGAGTCTCTTCGACAGATATAACGAATACAGACAGTACGAACCAAACTCAAGCGCAAGAAACTTGCTTCGGGAATCAAGCTTCGTACGTATAAAGTTAAACGAGTTCGTCAGAGAAACCTCCGCTTCTCTTCCTCGCTCTATTTTCGCACGACGAACCATTGCGCGGATAACAACGTTAGTGGATGACAAAGTCGGATGCAACAGGGATTACGTTGCAACAAGTACAAGTGACGACGAGAAGAAAACGCGAGAAGAGAGGAACAATTTATGAAGCGAGTGAAAGGGAAATGTAAGAATGAGAAATGATTCGTGAGCAAGATTAATTAGAAGATTCCATGCTTCTGTGAAACATTCTACTGCGAAAGTTATGCGACAAGCGAATACACAATGCACTAAGAGTACGAAATCCTCTTTTGTATGAAGAAAATAGAAAATAAAATATAAATGATCATCATTGTATGGAGCGAATAAAAGAAACTTCGTCTCGAAAACGTGCTGCTGTAAGAGAGCACCGCACTGCGATTCCGACTCGTTAGAATTTCATTTGTGTTTCATCCGCGTCCTATCTACGCGAAATAACGTCGAGCTGACATTATCCGTCGCCACTCGTAAAAGATCCGTCGCAACAAGACGCGGTGGCATCGTAAAAGAGACAGGGAAATTACGACGCGGTATTTTCCCCCATCGCGACAATCTTCCGTACAACAATCTTCCCGGTGCGGTGTCTTTCTAGAGTCAAATTATCGCGTTTCCGTCCGGATAAATGGATAAAAAACGAATTCTCGATTCGAGGAAATCCATCGTGCTAATCGCATCGACTAGGTAGACAACTCGTCCGGAAGCGGCGACCAACAAACCGAGGACGAGAACGTAATCGCCGACGCGTCGTGTACGCCCCCGCGGTCGTCTATCGACCGCGCAAAACGACGCGGGGGTGTTGCAGAGAAATCCCGCCCCTCTCAGTCGCAGGTGCGATTACGCCACGTTGCACTCGTAAACGTGGCCGTTGCGCATTAAACCGCTGTCCGCGCGGTCGGCGTGATAGGGACCGGTAGGATATGCTCCGATTTATCTGCCGTCGCCGTCACCGCTTTAATCGCGATAGCCGTTAACAAGTCACTGCGCTGCGGTGATGACGCGGCGGATATTCCCCGGGTGACCTGGAAGCCTTTGCGGACACCGCGGTCTGGCGAAATTTAAAAAAAGGAAATGAAGAAGGCCATATTCGGGCCATGTCAAAATAAGTCTTGGTGCATAATAATATAATGTTTAAATTAAGAGAAAGACCTTAACACTTTTCAATATTTCAGAGTAAATTTATATACACACACACACCCAATTCCGCAAATCGCCCACTGAAATCTTTTTCGATTAAAACACAATCATGAATAAAAGTAGAGTAATAATATTATACATTAAGTAGGTTTTTCCTCTTAATGAATTTACAATATTTTCATCGGTTTAATACGAATTGTTTGTATAATATCTGTGTGCGAATTTTACAATTATCAGTTCAAGCAAATTGTACATCAATTATTGGCCGATTTTAAAGCGCGGTCCTAGAATGAAATTGGAATGCGTACACTGTTGAATCTATAGTGTCAAATTTAATCTAATTTAAATCGCCATTGCTCCTATTTAACATATCGTTATTTTATACTAAAACAATAGATAAATTTGACACTAGTGTCAATTTAATAGCAGTAGTGACTTAAATTAAGTTAAATTTGACACTACAAATTTAATAATGTAATTTCGCGACTAGCAATTTAATATTACTACTAATGTTAATGAGAATATTTAAAACATTGTAAAGAATTTAAAGGGAAAAATATTATTTTAGTCGTGATTCGAATTTGGATCTTCTTCATTCTGACAAATATCTTATCAATTTGATTACTAAAATATGTGAAAATATTAATCGTAATAATCAATATATATATATGTGTGTGTGTGTGTGTGTGTGTGTGTGTGTGTGTGTGTGTGTGTGTGTGTGTGTGTGTGTGTGTGTGTGTGGGTGTGGGTGTGTGTGTG
>Ga0157364_1006430_pt1 | contig 12067 bp, 10 predicted proteins | sample AttsexASBM2_FD_111476 | JGI IMG/M metagenome (GOLD analysis project Ga0157364, IMG submission 111476) | Fungus gardens microbial communities from leaf cutter ant in Ribeirão Preto, State of São Paulo, Brazil - Atta sexdens ASBM2 | ecosystem: Host-associated > Fungi > Mycelium > Unclassified ...
AGAGAGGAAGGGAAACTAAAAATACTTTTTTTATAAAATTTAAATCCTTGCTATTAATTCAGATGTAAATTAGAATTTAATCGATTTATTCTCTCTCTTTCTCTCTCTCTCTCTTTCTCCTTCTTTCTCTTCTCTCTTCTTCTTTCTTTTCTCTCTCTCTCTCTCTCTTCTTCTCTCTCTTCTCTGTTGCTGAGGTATAAAAATGTGAATACATTTATTTCAACGGTTCGCGTAAAATTATCTTGATTCTCTAAATGTTTTTTATAGAAGAGAGATTTTTTTTATTTATAAAAATAAATAAAAACTTAAAATGTGTCATTTTTGTACCAGATGATGATTAATGACCTCTTTGAAAATCTTAAGCAAGTATTTGGTAGATGGACTATACTTTTGACGATTGATAGATTAATTGTTATCTAATTTGTTCATGATAATAAAATAGAAATTTCATTTTTTATTAGAGTTATGTTATTTTTGAAAGAATGGCAACGCTTAATATATATATGAGTTATTATAGAAAAACCTGCACATTTATTTTCTTTAAAATACTAGGTGTAACTGCTAAATAATAACCTACTCTTTTTAAAAATATAATATAAATAATTTAACATATTTGCTATAAAAATGTTAAAGTATTTGTAAGAATCACTTAATTTTTTTAATACTTGTAAAGTAATAAAAATTAATTTAGATACGACTTTTGTATGTAGCAAAAAAATAGACTAAAAAATCATTGTGTATAGTGAGGATTAATATCCATTTATGGAAGGAGACGTATGTACATCTAGTTTGCGATTTGTTCCAGACTTTTGTAATAAAGTTTTCCGTTAAAATTGATGCAATATTATACGATTAACACAATAGATGAAACTCTTCTTCTCGTTATTATATATTGCATTCATAAGAAGTTTCTGCGGCGCTAGAAAAGAGCTAAAGAGCGAAAGAAAGAGAGATAAAAACTGAAGTCCCTAGTCGTGTTAAGACTAGAGATGTTCTCGTATAATTCGACAAAGGGAAAACTTACCTCGTTTCTCCGTTTCAAAGGAGAGCATCTAATGGAGAGGAGAAGCGATGGGAAATACTCGAGATGGTTCCGCAAAGATGAGACTTCGTACAAACCGGAGGACTGATTCGAAAGTTTCGGGAGCGCGCCAGTTGATGGAGCAAACTTCCTCGACCCTTCCCGTCGCCCTCGTTCCTTCGATAATTAACTTAGAAAAATGTGGTCTGCCATCGTCGAACTCGCATGAAATCCACCCCTAACTTCTGTCTAACTTGACCCTTACCTTTCTTCATCCTCCCCTCCGTCGTCGCTTTCTCCTTCAACCTCTCACCTTACCTTTATGTTCTCATCAAGTGCCGTAACTTCCGTAGCTTTAAACTTAAATTTACTTCGGGGTGACCCGTACGCCTCGTTGACCCTCGCGACTTCTAAGCGAAGTTCTCTCATCAAGCTCCCATTTTAGTCCAGCTTCACGCGCATCACTGCCTCCCATTCTCATTTTATCTACGTTTTATCGCTCGTGACAGCACATGTATTGGTCGTATCTAGAAAATGGTGTTGGCACAAATAACGCTTGATAACATGTCAGCCTCTTTCTAACGTCCGTTACCTCCTTCTAGGAAAAATCTCGCTTGCCTAGAATCCACGAAGAGACGCGATATAAATGCGCTTCTTGCTTCAGATAACTCGCTGACATAAATGCAGGTTTCTATAATGGGCGAAGCCAACGTTCGACGATGTCATCGCTTATTATGGTGTCACCAACCGATTAATAGCCGGTTTAAAATAATGCAGTTATAATAGAAATAAAAAAGGCAAGATTTCACAATACTATAAGTATTAAAGTATATACTTTATTTATATTACATAAAAAATGTCAAAGAATAAAAGAAAATAAAAAAACGTTATTATTTTCAAGAAGATAAGATTTAAAATAATAGATATTGAAAATTCCTGAAAATTATTTGATTTTTAATCAAATTTTGATTTTTAATATCATAAATATTAATTTATTAAAGTATGGCAAATATTACTAGACATTATACGTAATGTGCAGAGATAATTGATATTTAAATGAATACTCGATGAATATTCCTAATAATTTATAAAAATTGGTAATTTACAAAAATTTATATTGCAGATTTATATTTCCTTTCTATAATAAATATTAATAAATAGAATTTAATAACAATAATACATTTTCCTCTAATAAACATCACTTTTGATATACTAATCATGCGAAAATTTCATTGTAAGTGATAAGAGCTGAGGATTTCTAAACAGAGATTTCGTTTATTTGACGGAATTAAAATAAGAATATCAGTATTGTATTTTTATTATAACATTTTCATAACCATCAAATTCTTATTGTACACTCGCGGCACGGTAAACTATAACTTTTTTTTTTCTTTCAATGCAATACAAAGTTATATTTAAATAATTTTAACACGCTCGATATCATGTCAAGCTCTGTCGAATAACTTTTTTGCTCCGTATTGTTCGCACGAAGCGTATTGTTGCCTTTGCAATTTTTCAATTTCACGAATACCGTCCACCCCTTTTACACCCGCGATGAACGACGTGAAATTTTGTAGCTCCTGCTGCCGCTGCTGCTGAAGTAATTGGATATCGTAATCTCGTTATACTTCGCTGGAAGGATCGTATAAAATGTCGAGGTGAGTTTCTAAACCAGATTAACCCACAGATCGTACGGATTAACGTGACAGAGTTCGACTAGTGGCTCGATGACACTGGTCATCACATATGCTATTAATTTTCTTCAATTATTCAAAAATTATTCAAAAATATTTTATCTATATTTTATGTACTCATAAGTATTATTTACAAATTATTATGGCATTTGTGACATTAAACACGTACATTTATAGTATTAAAATATTACATCGCTCTATTACAGTCTCTAATTACTATTTTCTTCTTTTACTTAAAAACTTAATCTACGAATATTATTTAATACTTCTTTGCATATAAATACATTCCGTGGAAAAAGATAATTTCGAAAGACATTATCTCTCATTACAGAATTGGTTACAATCCATTTACCACTCAGTGGATATTTTTATCTGCATGTATTTTATTAAAAGACTTATTGTCTTGCGAATCGAAGCGAACATTGGCCAATGAAGTGCACGAAAGTACTTGGCAAGAGAAGAAGAGCTGTTCTTTCGGTAGACACATCAATAATTGCCTGCCTGGCGAATCTCTTTCGAGAAGATGTTCTGAACATAATTGGTTGCCTTTGTGCTAGATAGGTACGTTCTCGCTCGAAAAACTCTCAGTTAAAAAGATTAAAATTGATACAGCTAAGTGTTAGCATATTGAAAGTTGAAGGATTTTATAAAAAATTTCTTTGAGCATGCCATTTTCATATTATTGAGTGTTCGTATAATTAATATTAAATATAATATATTAAGTTTCCTACATTTGTTATAAATTATAAAAAAAAAATCTGAAATTGCATAATGGAAAACTTGTAACTCATTATTATTGATTAATGTCATAATTTTCTATGAACTATATATGTAGCTTCATAGAATTTTAAAACGTATAACTATCTAATAAAATTTTGATTTAATGTTGTTAGTTTTTACAGCGCTCGTATGTATCTCTGGTTTTAAACGCCCGAAGGAAACGAGACAATCTAACGGATTTCTCTCAGGTTCCTGAAAGCGGCAACGAAAGCGCGAATATAAATGGCTTGTGCGCGCGTCTGTCCGCGTGCGGATTGTCTCGAAGAGCGTATAAAAATCTCTAAGGAGACCGTGGCGCGTACACGGCGCACCTTATGGCCCCGTAAGGAGCCGGCGTCGCGACCTACAAGCCACGTGAGAATATCTCTCTCGCCCGACAGTATTCCATTCATGCCACTTTTCCTCAACGTTAGTTCGCCAGTGTCTCTCCCTGCAGCCCATGCCGACGGTGAAACGAAGAGATGTAACATCTCCGCCTCATCCTCGTGCTAACACTCTTAACTGACATTATCCTGGGATTCTTTTGCCACTCAATGCGAAAGATATTCCTGAGGAGACGAAGAACCGCTGCGTGGGCGTAAAGCTGTTGTGTATTTGAGAAACCGCTAACAACGAGATTTGGACAACGGTGGATTAATTGCAGAACTGTCTCGTCATCTGTTATGTAGAGTGCGGACTTAAGGACAGACACGAGAACGAGTCTTTCCAGCGGAATGAGATTGGACTGACAATTATGGAATTGTTGTACTTACTCACTGGTCTTAGGGAATTACTGGATATCTCAGCCTACGACAATCGTCATGATGAAATTGTGTTGACAAGTAAAAAATACGTCGACTATTTGATAGATGAACAACAGGAGATAGAATTTTAGCAAGCGAGAGATTGCGGATCGTTATGAATCTTTGTCGAAAAAAATGATACAACGCTCGGTAAAATACAATCGGATGCTTTATATATTTCTTGATAGATCTTGATAATTTTGACACGCGTAAAGTAGAAACAATATAACTAATATATATATATATATATTAGAATAAGTTAATTATTTATATCGCGTTTTATGATCTATTTCTTGATATTAATTTTATTAAATTTTTTTTATTTTTTGCTGTTAGAAAATACAATATACGTATAGAGAAGATACTTGGTAATAAAATTTATTACTAGAACCTTTTAATATTTGATTTTATAAAACGTAATAATCAAAATATACTGCGTGATATTCTTAGACGCATGTTGCTAGAAAATATGTATCTAGATACGTATGTATCTAGTATCAGCATCTTGTGACCTAGGAGATAACGTCGATTCCAAACGGTCTATTAGAAGTCTTTGTGGCAAGAATACTTTCGATAGTTTGCCATTACCTTCCAAGAGGTGACGATCAAATAAAATCTGATACTGCTTTTGAGGTTTCCACGGATACTTTCTGTACAGAAGCGCTATGCATTTCGCGGCTTATCTCTATTTCCAGATCCATTATTAGAATGCTAACGTTATAGATAAGATTTTTGAGGACAATCTTTAAAATGTTGCAACTTTTACGATCGAATTTTTTGCAACTATTGTGCCTATATAATTTATTAACACTCTTAATATTAATCGATAATTTTTATATGTGTAAAGCAAGAAATTGAAGATTGTAACAATCGATATCTGAAATAAAAAAAAAAAACGATCGAAGGTACAAATATTGCACCATCATAATTATACATTCATGCATGATATCAGAAAGTATTACACAATTTAATTATTCTTTTTATACCAAAATAATTTCAATTAGTTTGAACAAAAAGTGCAAAACCCAGTATGAAACCCACGCAATATGAAACAAAATAATTGTGATTTTATCTCATGTCAAAGATTAAAGTACAATAGTTATAATTAATAATAAAGATATAATCAATGCTTTTAATATTTCTATTAAATATTATTTTCTGTTCAATTATGTATCTATTATTCATTTTGACAGACGTAAAATGAATCAAAATCAGTCTGATTATATTAGTCAACCAACATGATGATTCAAATGGGAAATAGGAAATGCGTTAAGTCACAGGCATGTAAAGAAAGAGTTACATAAATCTTTGCTGCCGATATCAAATAGTCGAATAATCGTCGGCGAACACTTCAGGTGGAAATACATCCTCTTCGGAAATCGTTATTTGAGTGTGTCGTTGCTGGTTCCTCGTCGCAACAGGAAGATACTCGAGGATGATAGTACATGTTCGAACAGAATACCGGGCTTCAAGCACGAGGCATCTTTCCCCCTTTCCAGTAAAAATCGAGTCGAACAAAAGGTGGAAAGGAGCGCTACCTCCTTTTTTCTCTTTTATTCGGAAAAGTGGAGAAGCAGAGCACACACACACACACACACACACACACACACTCTCTCTCTCTCTCTCTCTCTCTCTTTCACGCATATCTATATAAGGCGAGAACAAACGGCAGAAAAATGAAGCCGCCTGCCGCTTTTTCGAATCTCGGCCGTACCTCAGAGGCCGCCGTAGACAACGGAATTTAACTCGGCGAACATTCGCATGACATGGCGCAGTAAATAATGGACGATAGGCCTCCGGAGATGTACATGAGATGCGAATGTGCTGTCGTCGCTGTTTATATCGTCCTCGCATCTACCTGCCACCTTCTCCGCCTCGCGACCGACTTCCCTTTTTTTGTTCTTCTTCCTTCTTTCCTGTACTTCAAATATCCTCTCTTCCGCTTTTCGCATCATCTATCATTCTGTTCTGTTCTACAAGGATATCTTCTTGAAATGCAGGTTACACGCTTAACAGGAACCGAAGCCGTCGTCTCTTGGGGGACAACCGAGAAACGGCCGTCAGCTGGCGAAAATGCAGAAGAAAAGTGGACGCGGGTCACCTCAATGTGGCGTCTGCTTCAACGTGTGTCGCCACTGAAATTTCCTCAGAGAGTCCACGTTCAACGTGTTATCGATTGAAGAAATCGCTCGCGCATTAAGGTGTTAAGTAATATCGTTTGTCCCGGTTAGAACTATCACGACATGGTTTCTGATGTCAAAGATATTTTCGGATTTATGTGTGATTGTGCATTTGTTCAAAAACACATAATTTATCTTCGATCTAATCTCGTTTAGTCTCAAAAGTGCATTTTCCTTTTTTGTACATTCGCTAATGGTTATATTAAGTTTATCGCATAAAATAAAATTTTATGACATTCAGAAAAACCAAGAGAATTAATAAATTCTGCCTGTTATAATAATAAAAAAAGGGGGGGGAGGCACTAATCAATTATAGCCGAAAATTTCAAAGTAATATATTTTTATATTTCCGGTTATTATCACTTATGATTGACCGAATCATTTATTGCTTAATTATTATTGTTTACATTTTTCCGTACTGTTATAGCCATTAAGTATAAGTAAAGAAAATTCTAGTTGCACTCTCAAGATATTATTCAATAATAATTCAGTAAGTATTCAATAATAAAGTAAATTAGATCGTTATATGAATAACACGAATAAATAAAGAAACTAAATATTTTTCATAATAAATTCTTTCCAATGTTTTAAAATTTTTATTAGCGTTATTATTAAATATATTGATGCTCAATTTAATTTATGATATTTCTACTTCAATGAATTTTTGATAGTATTTCAAGCTCGATAGTTATTGGCGTGCAGTTTATATAACTGGTAGATATAACATAGAAATATTTTTAGGCATCAAGATCCAATCTCAACCATACTACTTGACGCTTCTTTACTTATTTATTCATGAAAAATGATTCGTGTTTCTCTGTATTTTGTTCTTTGATGAGATCAAAATAAATCGGCAGATATCTTTAAAGTCATAAATCAGAAATCACCGATGAACCTCGTCATATTGCACTGCAGCAATAATATGTATAGACAATGAAGTCAATAAAATGTAAAATTCGATTATGTATTACTCAGAGTATTATCCAGTTGTATATAATAAAAGTACACGAGAAACCGCGTAATTATTTACTTAGCAATGAAAGATGTAATATATGTGCGTTCGTACATTGAATAAATACATTGAAGAGTATAATAGGATATCGATGTCGATTGGACAATCAATCTATTTTCCCCAGCGAAAGCAAGCGTATTTCGAATCTTATGCTCTCGTACATGCGGACCCGATTAAGCTTAAGGATACTCTCGGTATACCCGGCTGATTTCACCAATCCGTGAACTATAAATCTTGCGTACCACGGCGGATTAAGTAGCTTGCTTTATCGTCGTCTGGCGTGAGATCTCAGAGCTGGAGAGTCGCCGATTTGGGATTAGCCGGCGGCATTAAATCAGGAACACTCGAATCGGTTCTGTACATCGAATCTCTTAAAGCTTCTTCTGCAATAGAAAATAAAGAATAATGCCAATTGGCTACGTTCATTTTCTGCATGCTGCATAACCTGCTATTAAATCTGCAAGACTGCAAGCACAAGCAATTAGGCGTTGAAAAAAATTACTTTGCGCAAATAAGGAACATTTCTAGTGATGAAAGATCCGAGATTATATTCGCGTAAGCTCAGATATTGCAGAGAAGCGGCGCAAAATGGAGGTAAACGATCGGAGGGAACGAAGTCAGAAAGCAAGGGCTTAGGCGAGGCTCATTTTGTTCGAAATTACGATCTTCTAGCTAATTATCTGTACCGAAGTCATTAGTATTACGTTTGCGCGATGGCGGGCAAGCTAGTAATACAATTTACATCGGGATTCGCCGGCAACGTACTGAGCATTAACCAGAAATCTCGGTGCTCGACACACCGTGACACGCTGGGGCTTAATATAATGGAGTCTTGAGGAACCAGTAATTACGGGGGAATCGAGGTCGAGAAACGATTTACGGCTGAACGAACGACCAATGGCTCCTTCCGTGGGAATACGAAAAGGGGTGTTGCATTTCCGTCTGGCCACGAAACGAATCCTCGCGCCCGGTTGCTGTGCGATCGATCTTACGAAACGATTTGAGAGCACCTTTAAGGATTTAGGAGACAACGAAGAGCAAGGGCAAGACGACGATTACGGAAAGCCGGAGGCTTTCCTCTCTGATCCGCTTATGTCACTCGGTAAAACTATCGATTCGTTTATTATGAATGGATAGAGAGATACATTAATTTACATTTAATTTTATGAACATCGTATTAATTTTAGAAACAAAATTATAATTGCATTTTATGTCATGTTTCTTCATCTTAAATATTTTATCTTGAAATTTGATAACATATACAAATTTATTAAACGAAAAAAATAAACTCCTTTAAAATTAAGCAGATATTCAATTTAATTTGCAATTTAGAATAAATTATGTATGTATTGGACAAAAGACTTTAGTAGGCAATAAGAGAGAAGACAAATGAAATAATATAGACACAATTATTTCTTAATTAAAAATAATTTAAAATAAAATGTATCAATATTTGTATATATAAAAAAATAAATTAATTACTAAGGTTGTACATTTTTCTCATAAAATTACAATCATATTTTAATAAAATATTATTATTCGATATTAACAAAATTTCTTTTTATCAGCAATAATATAATTGTAATATAATAAATAAGTTATTACTGCTTAATTAAGTATTTAAATAAATTAAACATTAAATAAGATAATCCGTCATAGAAGAGAGAAGAAAAGAGAAGAGAGAGAGAGAGAGAGAGAGAGAGAGAGAGAGAGAGAGAGCAGAGATCAGAGAGAGAGACAGAGAGTGACCGGACTTGTATCCGGACACGTATACACAAAATTTATTATTATTAATCTCTCAAATGCTCTTTTTATTACAATATTATAATTAAATTATAATATTATATTTATAGATACAAATTCGGTACTGAGACATTTATATTAATATAAATTTAACATGTTATCACATTGTATAACTTCAAGCGCAAGCACAAGATGTAGTCGAATAAAGTGAGATCCTCCAAATTAAGTGCCTTTAAAATGAAAGGAAAGACATTATTTATTATCTCGTAAGTTTTGATACCGACATCAAACATCACACATCGAGAGAATCCAGGTCAGCCGATGAAAACCATTTCCACGCTTATCGATCGCGGCGCGCCGTTATATCGTTATTGTTAATCTCGCTATAATCGTTTTTCGACGTTGTTTTCAGAGCGCGAGTGAACTTCCTTCCGCGAACAGCGACGGGGGTGAATTTGACGCCCGACAAACTGGCTGCGAAAGATTCGACGATAAAAATGAGGTAACAAAAATGGACGCCATCTCGGCGAACAACGCGCAGATGAAGAGATGGGGAAAGAAGAACGACAGATGTGGAATAGGTAAAAGAGAAAAAGATAGGTTGGGTTATCGGCGTAACGGAACAAGGATAAAAATGAGAGAGACAGAGAGAGAGAGAGAGGGAAAGAGAGAGAGAGAGAGGAACGAATAGACATATCAGAGGAGCTGAAAACTAATAACTTGGCGTTCGGGCAAATGGGCCTGCATACATGTGCCAAGGCACGAGTTTTGGTGCTACTAGCGGCTGAATCCGACTTTTAAAATTTACAGCTGCGACATGTGAAATCGAGTTTTGATGGACTATGAAATCGCAATTTCTACCAATACGATATATGAACGATGTGAAGTATTCAAGGTCAACATGACGCAAAACATAACAATGATAATAATAATAATAATTAATCCTTCAAGTTAATGTGAATTTCGTAAATTTTTTTAATGCTTCTGTTTAATAGTTATCTATAAAATTTATATATTTACAAAATATAGCAATTAGTAATTAAGCGTTCCACTTGATACGTGCATAAGTGTGTTACTCGTTATCTACTCGTCTATTGGATGCAGTTAACAGTAAATGCGAAAAAAATTGATGAATAAAACAATTGATGACTCATCGTGAAGATGAAAAATCAAAAGTTGTAAAAATCGCGATTCGCGCGTCATGAATGTCATTTTTTTCTTGCTCGATGGCAACATTTGGATATACCAGTGACACTCGACCCAAAAACGGAAAGTCGGCAGACCCTTTTCCCACAGTCGCCAAATACAGCTTGGTCTAGCTTGCTCATCCACCGTTCCCCAAAAGCATCGTTTGATCCTGATTGCTTTGGTGCGATCCATATTTCGACATCGACGTTTTGATGTGATGTATGCGAGCGACGGAATAACGCGGAAGTTAACAGCGGAATAGGGAATAGGGAGTAGGGAACTTTTTCCATCAACTCAATACTAACGAAAATATTTCAGCCATATTCATATGTATATATGTAATATGATATGAATTTTGAATCGATGAGAATAAATCTAATTAAATAAGAGAAATTCTATATTCGATCAAAACGGATCCCAGTGCTTAAATATTTCTGTGTGAATTTATATACATATCTGATTCTACAAACTGCGCGCCGAAATCTTGAAACGCATTCATGAGCAGAATAGTAATATCATTTATTAAATTAATAAGCAATTTAATAATTTTTTGATGCTAACAAGCGATAGAATAAATCTAGGAGCCTATTCTGTAACTATTAACGATTATAACTGTAGCGTTACAGTAGCACAGTTTTTTTATCACGTACAAAATTTGCGCAATAATAATGTAATGCTACAGTCATTAACAGAATAGGCTTTTAAATTTGTTCTCATCGCATCGGTTCAAAATTCGTGTTATAGCATATTGTTTATCTCTTTGAAATATGACGTTCGCTTACTAAATATTGTTTATTACGACAAATATTACAAAAGCTTCACTGATCCAATTGATATGATGTCATCCTGCAAAGTCGGGAGGAGTTCAGGTTTAAATGACTGAGGCAATTTTTCATAATAAAACTATTCGCAGATTTAAATTCTTTTTAATATCTTATTATTAATATTCTTATAAAGATGCTTATTAGCATAAAAAAATTATTAAATTGCTTCAATTTAAATGATATTAATACTCTGATTCTACTCACAAATGTGTTTCAAGATCGAAAAAGATTTTGGCAATTTGCAGAATCAAATGCGCATAAATAAATTCACACAGAAATATTTAAATATAAATGTGTTCGCTTTAATCAAATGTAGAATTTCTCTTATTTAATTAAATATATAAATGTTGTATATTTCTACAAGAAAAAAATTTTAATTAATACTTATAGAAGCAAAGCTACAATAATTACGCTCGTCACGAAATTGTTCAGACGTTATATTATTCATCAAGTTTCTCAAATAATTATCCGTGGACTGTTGTTAAAAAGTATTCTTTTATTATTATAAAAAATATTAGTATAGTTTGCCTTTCGTACGTGCATATTTATCAAAAAATCATATTTAGCGTATGGATTTATACATTGAGTCGATGGTGATTTCCGCCAATATGATATATACGAAATATCATATATATATATATATATATATATATATATATATATATATATATATATATATATATAAAAAAGTTTAAAATATTTATTTTTTTTTTTTTTTATAAATATTTTATATATATATTTGAGTTTTATATTATTTTAATTAAAAAAAAAAAAAAAAGATTTTGCACATTTTCGTATATATATATATATATATATATATATATATATATATATATATATATG
>Ga0157364_1006431_pt1 | contig 12066 bp, 10 predicted proteins | sample AttsexASBM2_FD_111476 | JGI IMG/M metagenome (GOLD analysis project Ga0157364, IMG submission 111476) | Fungus gardens microbial communities from leaf cutter ant in Ribeirão Preto, State of São Paulo, Brazil - Atta sexdens ASBM2 | ecosystem: Host-associated > Fungi > Mycelium > Unclassified ...
AAACGATTTAAAATATTTTAGAAAAAAAAAAAAAAAAGAAATATACACATAGAGAAAAAAACTCTTTAGAGCATTGTAGCATCACAGATATCATATCCAAAAATATATATATATATATATATATATATATATATATATATAGCAGGAAATACCTACGCAATACCTACCTCTAGTTATATATATGAAATCTTCTCTTTTAAATGTACTTCTAACTAAATTAAATGAAAAAGAACAAACTGTAGAAACACTTACGATTTCCCTAAATTAAATGATTGCCTATGTCAAAGACTATACAACAAATACTTTATAAAATATGTGGATATGTTGTTTTCAAATTGAGGAATTTTATCAAACGTGAAGATTTTTTGTTACCTAAAATTGCAAGATAATTTCGATTTACATCCTTTTTATTTGCCTTTATAGCTATTTCAAATTATATTCCTGGAGCTCAAATAAGAATTAGTAATGTTTGATATTCTTGAAGAGGCAGAAAGAATTATATGGAAAATCAAATCCAAATTATTTCTTTTAGACAAGTCTCTGAATAACAGTTTAATATCTTCATACTGCTTTGAAACATCTTCCTTTAAGCATTTGTCATTATATTAGGAACAAATTAATATCTCGATTTATGTCAATGCGTATAAAACAATTATTAGTAACTATGAGTGCTACAAAAAATATGAACAAGAATATATCATCAGCTTTTGGAAGTAAGACGAGGGGAACAGGAATATTAGCTGATAGGTTCAAACAGAAAAATTATGTACAAAAATACTGAGTTGAAGATAAAGTTATTTTTGAGATTAAAGCAAAATTTATTTTGTAGGTATTATAGTTATTTTACAATATCATTTTTATCTATATGTTAAATTTATGTTATTACTGATGGCCATTTTATGTGATTGAATTATCATTTTTTTTTCTTATTATAGATGTGACAATGTATGATAAATGTTATCTAATATATACATTTTTTAAATTTACGTTGAATAAATATCTTATACTTTTCTTGATTAATGATTTACATTTATATTTTTCACGTTTATAATTGACGTTTATAATTAATCTTTCATTTGAAATAATGAGTGTCTGTGAAAGGGCAATGAGCTTAGCACGCGATGACAGTGCAACTAAATTTTTAATTTCACAATATAAAATACTCCAAATGTTTTGGTTCTCACAGAACCATCCTCAGTGAACAAAAAATTTATAAATAATAAAATAATTTTAGACTTCATTAATTGATACGCTTTTTATCTTCAAACTTTTCTTCAGTTAAATGTTGCTTTTATACTAAATATCGGTTATAAAGCCTGCGAAATGAAGGATCTAAAAAGAAAAAAAAATCGGAATAGCAATTTTCTAAATAGTTTTTCACGTTAAATCAGGATTTCGAGATATTCTGCATTCTAAAGTTGCAAAAAAACGCTTTTTTTAAATACATTCAAGTTTCTGCCGTATTATACCTAGCTTAGCACTAATTTTATATGAAAGTACTAATTCTTACCTTCAAACCCATATTGTTTTAATATTATATTCCGATATTATTTTTTTTGCTGAGATATGAGACAAATTGAATTTTTGGAGTTTCGGTAACAACTGAATAAATGATATACATAAATATATGGCAGTCAAAAAATGGAGATATATTTCTTTCATGGGAATATTTCTTATTCATTGGCAGAAAATTGAACCAAAAGCTTCTAAATTCTAAACCTTTAATGTTCTAAACTCCTGAGCCATAAACGCTTAATCTTTAAATTTGAAAAAATGTTTAAAGAGTAATCATTTTGCCGTAAAAATGTTGTCCGGTTCAATTTTTTGCCAATGAATAAAAAATATCTCCATTTCTTGACTGCAATATATTTATCTATATCATTTAATAAGATTGGAAATAAGACTGTTTATGTTAAATACATTACTTTAAATACGAAGCGCCACTATGGTCTGAATATTAAGATGTTGAATTATTTTATATATTCATTTAAATGAATTAATTTTAGAAATGATAAAAAAAAAATTTGTGGATATATCCTTATTCTTGAAGAGAAATTCAGAAAATTCGTTGATTCGAGATATGTGTAAGGGGCTCCGCACAATAAAAGGAACAGGGAACAGAGAATAAGAATTTCAATCTATCAGAAACTGTGTATCACAAAATACATTTCCGATAGGTTAAAATTCTTATTCTCTGTTCTCTGTTCCCTGTTCTTTTTATTATGCGAAGCCTCTTACTAGTTAGTACATAAATGTTAAACAAGGATAAGATGATACACTGAGATACCCGTGATGTGTTCGAAATTTTACATGAGATGACGCACTTCCAACATAAAATATATTTTGCCGCATCATTGAAGTTCAACCGAACAAGTTCAACAACAAGCAGCAAAGAATTCGAAACCGAGAAAGACTGCAAAAAATGTGAAAATTGAATACATTTATAATATGTACATATAATGAGTACATTTTTATTAAGATTTGAAGTGATGGGGATATTCTAAATCCTAAATAATTACTTGAACTGATAGTTGTCCAAATTGTAATCGCACTAAGATTGGAATCAGACTATGCATTGAAGATTGAGATTAAAGATTAAAGATCGAAATTTCACCAATGAGAACAAAGAAGTTTTGTCTTTTTTGTTCTGATTGGTCAAATTTCAATCTTTCAATCTTCAATTTTAAAGTTTCTGATTCCTTAACAGTTGCCATATAATCACAAGTTTTTAAATTTTTAAATTTTTCGTATTAATTTTCGAGCTGAGCAAATAAAAAATACATATTTGAGATTAAACTTTGATACATATGCTGTTGTGATTTCTTTTCATGCACAGCAAGTGGAAGCAATTGTGAAAAATTGGCATCACATGACATTTTTGCTGCCGCAGCGTGCTGCGTATGAAAAGGTCTCTAGCGTTTCCCCGAATCCAGCTTTGGTCTGTTCGTGCTGCTTGAAATCCCCCAAAATGTTTGAACTTAAAATAAGATAGATATATATTTGAACATTAAAAAGAGAGAAAGCGAAGATGCTGAGGGCAAAAAGTTCAAGCAACGCAATCTTCTCACTTTTTATCGAAACATTCGGACATGTAATTGATTAGTGTGTCATTGCATGTGCATAAGTACATTTGCACTTTGTACTTTGTATTTTGTACTTTTTAGACTTTATTTTAGCTTCATACTTTATTGTATTTTATTTCTGTCGAACATTTGGAACATGGCAATAAATATCATCAAGAATAGTTTGGGATCATTAGGAAAATGTAAGTTACATAGTTACATAATTAATATCCTTTCTTAATTAGAACAAGTTACAACAATAATAAAATTACGTTAAAATGAATCATAAATATTTGAAAAATCACATTTAGTGAACATTTTAATGTCATTCATATTTCTGCTTAGGTAATAGTTTTTTTCAAAACTATTTAACATATTGTTTTAAAAGCCTTCAATAATATGTATATCTTTAATGAATTATATGATCAAATTTTCCTTTTTTGTTGTTTTTTTAAATTAAACAATTTTTAAAACGAATTTTTCTCTATTATATAAATTTTACAGAAATAGCTATTATGTGATAATTTTGTCTTTATTACTGATATCTTGCAGATTTACAAGCTGCTTCTGCACTGAGATATTCTATGGAGATGTCACCGACATATAAAACATTAGTAGTAACTATTCCAAAACCATTTGTTTACATGGTCAAGTTGAACAGGCCAGAGAGATTAAATGCAATGAATTCAACTATGTGGAAGTAGGTGATCTCTTACTCTTGTCATATAATTAAACTGTAAAAAAATATTCTCTTATATCCTCATGAATTATTTAGAGAATTTAAGGAATGTTTTGAGGGATTGTCAATAAATCCAGATTGTAGAGTAGTTATTCTGTCAGCTGCTGGCAAGACATTTTGTGCAGGTAAATCATAAAATAACTATAAGGAGTATTACATATTCATCTAAATCCTGAAAAAAAGTTTATTTAATAATATGACAATCTGATGTTGCAGGAATTGACTTGCAAGGAATAATGGACATGGGTCAAAGCTTAGCAGAACAGGAGGATATTGCACGAAGATCTAAATTAATAGAGTCTAAAATTAAGGATTATCAAGATTCATTTACTGCTATAGAAAAGGTAATTTGTTATTCATAAAGATAATTAATGTAATTCATAAACATATATTAAGTATAATTAGTGTATTTTATATATTCTAGTTTTTTTCACTCAGAGAATGTTTCATTATATCTCTTTAACTTGTATGATCAAAGTAATGACAGGATAATTTTAACAGTGTTCGAAACCTGTGATAGCTGTTATACATGGTGCTTGTATTGGTGCTGGCATGGACATGATATCTGCAGCTGATATACGTTATGCTTCTTCTAATGCATATTTTCAAATAAAGGAACTTGATATAGGTATGGCAGCTGATGTAGGTACACTTCAAAGATTTCCAAAAATTATGGGATCTGACAGCTTGGTAAGAGAGCTTGTCTATACAGCACGAAAGTATCCAGCTGCTGAAGCACTAGAAAGTGGATTCATAAGTCGCATGTTGGATAACGAGGAGAGGTAAAATAATAAATATAATGAAATAAGAAGTTAAATACAAGAAATATAAGTTTGTAATGATTAATTATTCAAATAGAGCGATGTGAATGAATTTTAATGACATTATTTATATTCTCTATTCAGCTTATTGAATAAATCAATAGAAGTTGCTGAAGATATTGCAAGCAAGAGTCCAGTTGCAGTGCAAGGTTCAAAAATGAGTTTGGTATATTCTAGAGACCATTCTGTCCAAGAGGGATTAGATCACATTGTAAGTGCTTTTATTCCACCTGAAATGCAATAAAAAATTTATTTGTTTGCTATAAATATATGAGATATTTTCTTATACTTGAAAAGTTGTTTTAATAACATTTTGGAATTTGTTTCAATAGGCGATGCATAATAAAGCAATGCTTCAGAGTGAAGATTTTTTGAATGCAGCTATGGCACAGGCTGTTAAAGGTGATCCTCCAATATTTTCAAAGTTATAAATTGTTTCTTGAACTTAATGTTCTTGATACTTCCAATGTACGTCACATCGATATTATTTATATCAATGTTATATTAATGTTATATTAATGTTAGATATAAAAATGATATATGTATTTTTTGAAAATGTATTTATATTACAAAATATAGAATAACTTTATGTAATTTTTCTAATCACAGATTTTAACATTTTTTATACCGATATCCCTCTTTTATAAAAATTACTTCCTAAAATAATACATATATTTTTATGTCGGGTCAGTCTTGTTGAAATAAAATGCTTTCCCATTTGCTCTTTAGAGCAAGCTCCTCTGCCAATTTCGCAGCTTTCATTTCATCAACAATATTATATACATTAATGTCTTTGGGAATTTTTACCTATAATTTGTATATTCTGGATGAAGATCAAATGTTAGATTCAATAATACGACAAATCTTTCAGATAAAGTGTCGAAAGGAACCTTAGCAATATTAGAAATAAATCTATATTTTTACACACGATTAGCAAATTGATGTAATGTTCATAATTAATTTTTCCAGTTTCTGCGTCGCAAGCTACGGCCATCATATCGGCCACTTCTTCTTTTGTAAATGGTTCTCCAATTTCCATAATTGATTTCTCTAAATCTTCTTTCATGATATATCCATGATTTTCAGGATCTAATAATTGGAATGCTTTCAATAATTCTTCTGGTTCTGCTGGTTTGAACCTAGGTACCAAACAAGTATAAATTATGTTATATTATCCATTTTTCGATATATTGGTTTTTACTTATTGGTTATACTCATTTTGAAAAAAATGTTATTTATTAACTGTACTTGCGTTCACTGATTGCCTTGCTCATGTATTCTATAAATCTGTTTATTGGCACGCAATTATTCTCGACATCTTCAACTTCTACTTGAATTTCTTGTAACTCAGCTTCTGTGATAACACATCCTATTAAATAAATAATAAAAGAATTTGAATTATACGTATTTTACAAAAGAAAAGTATAAAATTATTAGAATTTTTATATCGTGAACATTACCTAATGCTCTAATTATAGTTCCCAAATCTCTAACATTTACTTCTCCAATCCTAGCATTATCAAACACATCAAATGCTTCATAAAGTCTTTTTTCTAATAATGATGGTTCGATAACCACTAAGTATATAATATAAAAATATATAATATAAAAATTATTAAATATTAATTATTAAATTGATACAAAAATTAATATTGAGATATACTTACTGTTATTTTATAAAATCTAATTTCGAAATTTTTTAAAAAGAAATAGAAAGTAGAGAACAACTTTTAAGGAACTCAATATGATTAGCTTTCAAGAATTGTTTGATCAATAAATAATATGAAACTATAATCTCTGGGAAATCTTAGTCTATAATAGAGCTTTTTCACATAATTATCTCCACAGGAGTCATATATTTGTTTTAAAAAATTGAGAAATTTTTATTTTACATTTGTACATATTAATTACAAAATCTTTGACTAGTACGTACATTTTTTAGTTTCTCTTCGTGTAGTTAACCGTCTTTCGACGATACTCTTTCTGGGCGATATAGAGGGTCGAATCATTTTGAAAAGATTGGAAAGATATGTCCTCAGTAATGCAAATAATATTTCTATTGCTTACTTAATTTTGCATAAATAAATTTGTTACAGCCTATATGGCAAAAAATCATGAATATTCATTCATATTTTTATAAAATATAATAAAATTAGATAAATTGTACCTGTATTATTTAATAAATTATGCGTATATTATTATTTGATATTAAATTGTAATAATTTAGATGCAATCAATAATATAACATGATACATGAATTAAACAATTGCAGGATATGTTGTGATAATTTCAGGATGTACATACATATTTTAGAGGCCGCATTTCAATATACGATACTAAAATCTATAGTTCACGTTACGCTATACTATAGATTTTTAGTACTGGTAGTATATATTGAAATATGGTCATGGTTAAAAGATATCTTATGCTATTTAATGTAAAAATATAAAATATAAAAACAATAGATTGGCTACATAAATATAATACAATTGCAATTAAAAGTGAGCCGTTTGTCGATCGATTTCGATAATATCTTCGATAATCTCTTGAACTCGCGTTCCAATTTTCTTTGCTAAATCTGCTTTCTCATTGTTGGGTAAAAAAAGGTAACGCCAAACTAAATCACCATCAATAATACCTCTTGCTGGGTTTCCTTGATTTCGTACAAAACTTTTATATGTGCTAAATAAAAGAAAAGATAATAATATTCTCAATTATTAATTAAATTAGCAAGTAAAATAATTAGCAAATATATTTATATATAATTATAATTAAAACTTGCCGATAAGCTTTCGGATTTAAGCCTGCAATATGACAGATATGTGTAACCAATACATTTTGTAACATAAGTAATCTCCGATATGTTTTTTCTGGAACTGGCAGAATATAACCAAGGCTACCATCTAAAGATGCTAAAATGTAAAAAGAGATTCGCATAAAAATATTTAAATATTAAAAATATTCTATTATCGCTATTTTTAAAATATATATATTTGGACTTACCGTACATAGTAACATGTCTTTTATCAGCGCCAGAAAACTGTTTTTTATCATTTGCCGGATCAGTAACTCGACATTTAATACGAAAGAAAGTGTTTATTTTTTGTCCTAAATGAAAATCCGCCTTTCTAATTAATTTTTGACCTCCCAGACTTTCTCTGGATTCCGGTTGATACATAAATAATGCTAAATTGCTCTCTCCATCAGCTACGATAAAACCTAAATTTGAATTATCAATTAAATACTCTATTGTATATACTTCCGCAGGTCTAAAATCCTGTAATAGAATAAATTATTTTAAATGCAAAATTTTTCAAAATATATAATGCATATAAATTAAAAATTAATAAATAATACTCACTCTACTGACAAGAGAAAGTGTTCTATATTCTTCCTGAAATCTCAGCAAACTAATGGATTTATAGACATCAGCTATCAAAATTAGACTTTTTATACTAAGCATTTGATGAATGTAGATCTGAGTATCGATAAAAGCAACCCCAACAAGATCATTATCTTTTAATTGCCAAATATAAATCTGTAACAAAACAATTTTTTCAAATGCTATTTACAATAGATATAATTCTTATACAAATAAATTTAACAGGAATATAATACTTTTTGTCCAACAGCTGACACTAAAAATCCTGATACTTGTGTTATAGCAGTTATTGGTCCCTTTTGTTCCTTTGCATAAATCTGTTTAAATCTATTTTTGGTTAATGGCTGGCCAGGCTCAGGTACTACTTCAATTATATCGAATATAAGTATCTGAAAATTTAAAAAATAAGTTCACATTAAAAATTGATAAAGCTTAAAAATATTTTCAATATAAATATATAACTTACTCGTCCTCTGCTTGTGATATCCTCGCCGTAATTATAATTTGTTCCTAATACTATGTAACCTTTCAAACCAGATCTCGTTCCTTCATAAGCCAAAGATACATTCTTTAAGCAAGTGACATGTTCCCATTGGTCCAACTCGATTTTCGTATTAGGAATAGTTTCCCATGAAACTGGAGAAAATAGTACAATAGAAAATTGTTCTTGAGACGGATAAAGAAACCTTTCTAGACGCTCTTCTTCTGTAAATTCCTAATTAATAAAAAAACGTATTTATTAATATTAATTTTTAATATCGCCTCTGATATTTAAATAGATATTGATGAATAGATATTGATAAATATTCTGGAAAATTGAAATAAAGAACATAATTTTCAGTACTTTGTCTTCGCCGTTAAATCTGTAGTAACTTTTCAGAGGTTCAGCTGTGCTTGTTATAACACAATAAGTCTTGCTTTCAAGATGATATGTTACAAAATGAGGAGTACATCGCAAAGGGACTTTCCTAACTGGCCATGGAGCATCGTATGACAAATGAGTTGGTAAAACACATATCCTTAACTCTTCCTAGAAAATAACATCTGTGTGTCATCTTATTTCCTTCTAATGTCTTATTATAAAATATACCGTACCTTTCTATTAAAATACAGAAAACCTTGAGGGCAATTAATATTATTAAAAGGCGCAAAAGATGTAACAGGACCGTCAATGCCCATTGGATGTGTGCGTAATTCACCGCGTCCGGTCAAAAATATCCAATGTGGATAATCGCTGCAGATAAATACTCCATTATATCCGGCAATGTTGCTGAAGTAACGCATGACACAGATGCGAGTGATGTTCCTATTCCTTGGAACATCTTCTTCTTTGGGTCTTGGACTGCAAAAGAAATTCAATTAAAAGCAATAATTTAAATAAAGAAGCTTCATTACATGCTTTATTTTGATGCAAATAATTATTATTTTAATACATTAACTAATATATAGTATAATTATATATATTATATATATAGTATAATTATATATATTATATATATAGTATAATTATATATTCTCTTTCTAAATATTAAAATATTAAAATTATATTATTTTATATATTAGAAAATGTAGTATATCATATATTATATTAGAGTTAATCAAACCTTAAACGTCCTGGGATAATTCCATGATCCAATTTCTTAAATCTCAATTTTAGATATCCTTTTGGGTATCTATAAGCTTGATAGATTTGCAAATCTGAATCGAGACGTACCAAGAGCATCGGCCGATTTCCATGATGTCCTAGAGCAACCATCAGAATTTCACGGACCTACAAAAATAGATATTATTAAGAACACAAGTTTTTTAGGATTTCTACAAAGACACATTTATAGATAAATTACCTGCATATCAGGATGAGGGATCTCATTGATTGGAGTTGATTGTAAAGTTGTAGATTCCATACTGTCGTGTAATACATACTGGCCATAGCCAAAATTACGAATAAGGTAAGATAATCGTAAATCAGGTAAAGAATAAATTTCCAGTGTTCCGCTGTCTCTATATACAAGTAGCCAGTATGTAGATTTAATTTCTTGCAAATGCCTTTGCCACCTATTTTTATAATATGAAAATTCATATTATAAAAATATCCATATTATAAAAATGTATTAATACATGGTTCTTTAATATCAGAGGTGTAAAATGTGCTTAAAAATTATTAGATTTTTTTTTAATATTCTAATTTAATAAAAAAAAAGTTAATAAAATATAAAGTTAATAAAATATAAAGTTTGATCAAATTCATCATTTTAGAAATGCATTGTATAACGAGTGATTAAATAGGAATTTTACCAAGGTGGTTTTTTAGTAGTACCATCCGATGCTTTTAAATATGATGGTGCAGGCATTTGAAATGCTGGAGCATCGCCATACAATAAATCGTCTTCATTGTCGATATTGCTAAGTACAGAGGGTTCCTCTACATTGTATTCTTCTTCAGTATGTTCATCATCTGCGTTCTCAAATAATTGTGTTGTAAAAATCCCGCTTACATCTCTATAAGCACATAATGCTTCTATCTGAGGACGCTAAACATATTATACAGATATTAAGAATATTTCATAACATTTATGTAATATTAATTATAAAATTAAGAAACTTACAAATAGTAGATTGGCAGTCTGAGCATGCAATCTTGCTGTACCTCTTACTTCTCTCAGTGTCAATAACATCACTTGTCCATCTTCCGACAATAATGCTACATATGGATCAGCACAACTTGCATGTACAATTGGACATCCAAGATCTATGGGCATATGTTGAATCTGTAATTAATAAAATCAAAAAGAAAATATAAATATTATGAAAATACAAATATTATCATATATTTAGCGATTAAATTAATAAAGAAATGTACACAAAATTAATGAATATATCATTTACTTTGAATTATGAATATATCATTTACTTTGCTTCCATGTTTAAAAAATTTACATTGAATGAGATATATGAAATATTCACATTTATATTCAATAAATATATTGCGTAAACTATTATTAGTCTATGATTAGTGATAATGATGATAGATATTGAATATTTTATTACTAGATATAATTTGTTCATAATAATAATAATAATAAGGATCAATGTATATACTTGTTCGATGCCTTGTAAAAGACGCACTCCCATTTGAGTAACTTGTACAATGTACCGATTAGCACCAAGATTACCAGCAAATACTGTACTCCCTTGTGTACTGAATCCACTCTGATCTACCTCATTAATCTCTTGACCAGTTTGCAGAACCTAAATTGAATAAATTGTTATAAATTAAGGCTTAATTATAATTTATAGAGGATATATAAATATGTTGAAAGTATTATACCATAGTTGAATCTTCTTGACTTAATATCAAGAAAGCGTGAGATCCTTCTTCTGTTCTGATTTCATCATTGTTTAAGATGCCAATGACAGTCCACATATCTTCACAGCCAGGCAATTGAAATGTTGTCACAACCTATTTTATTAAAAAGATTATCAAAATATAATTATACTTTTATTAACGTGACGCTCTGTAATTCGCAAGTTCAATTTTAATAATAGATAATTTTAAATTCTTTCTCTGATTAATCTACTATTAATTATCCTTTCTTAAAAATATACATAAGTATAAATTCTATTGTATTAATTAATAAATATTTTTATTCTGGTTAAAGTAACATTATTAGCTATATTTACTAAATAAATATTTAATTTATTTAATTTAATTTAATTTAATTAAAAGAATGTATGATATAAATTTAATTTTATCGGCAATATATTAAAATCATCAATTATTAAAATTTAAAATATAAATTGTGTGCAAGATATACCGCGACTCGGCTCGCGTAAAGCATGGCAGTGTCTCGCGCCATGACGCTCTTACTGTGTTTCCAGATACATAATACGTAAATATAAGGAATCTGATTAGTTTGATTTGTTATGCGGATACATAAATGTTATTAGAAGATGCGCAGGTGTGTGTGTGTGTGTGTGTGTGTGTGTGTGTGTGTGTGTGTGTGTGTGTGTGTGTGTGTGTGTGTGTGTGTGTGTGTGTGTGTGTGTGTGTGTGTACACACA
>Ga0157364_1006432_pt1 | contig 12066 bp, 6 predicted proteins | sample AttsexASBM2_FD_111476 | JGI IMG/M metagenome (GOLD analysis project Ga0157364, IMG submission 111476) | Fungus gardens microbial communities from leaf cutter ant in Ribeirão Preto, State of São Paulo, Brazil - Atta sexdens ASBM2 | ecosystem: Host-associated > Fungi > Mycelium > Unclassified ...
AGTTTTGAGAACACAAAAGACGGAGACAACCCGTTGTGGTCTCCCAAACCCGTTGGTAAAAATAAAGGATGCTTTATTCCCATTCCCACAAACCCCCCCCCCCCCCCCCCCCCCCCCCCCCCCCCCCCACACACACACACACACACACACACTGTATCGCATTAATGGATTCAGTATAAAGGCGAATACTAGATGCAAATACGATCGAGATGCGCAACCTGAATAGAGAGAGGAACTCTAACGTTTATTAGATAATATTATAATTTTATACACATAAACACACAAATACAAACATACATACACGTGCGAGTGTCATGCGTCGCGAAAACGTAAGATAATTTTCTCAAATTTATTTTCTCTCAAATCTCTTAGAAACTAAATCTAATTATTGAATTTTATTTGAGTCCCAATTAATACTATAGTCTTTATATTCGAGCGCAATATTAATTCCTTCAAATGACGGAATTTTAGTGGAACACGTTAAAAAAAAATTTTCATTTTTGACATTTTAGTAAGTAATTCATACTAATTGTAAGATATTAATTTTTTTCAAAATTTAGACTATGTTTTCCAACATGTACATTAATACGTGTAGTCTCGAATGATGTCGATAGAACTAAATAATTTCAATGGATAATGTCTTCAAATTTGATATACATCACAGAGTCTGACAAATTAATGAAAAATATATTAGTAACTGAATCAATAACTTCAGGCATTAAATGTGTAATAATTTTTTATTAAATTAAAAAAAGCAATATAAAGAGAAAACGTAATAAATTCTGATAACAAAGGAAAAGCACGCCATTTTTATGAAAAAATGCGAAGAAGCCAGTTGATAGTGCACTGTAAAAGTTATAACTTCCATTTGTAAAATTTTTAATAAAACAGCAAACACATGATGGAAAGAACTTCTGCTAAATGGAACCTCGTTAAATGAATTATATGCCATTTATGCAATATATTAACTATCCTCAGTATTTCAAACAATTTTTTTCGAAATGTAATTTTGTAATATTTAATAATATTTATCTTCTTAATCTCCAGCAGTCATTTCATCGCGTGTTTGCAATAACGAATTCTCACATTTATTTTTGTTCATGATTGACAACGTTATGATTGAATATATATTTTTTATATAGATTTTTTTTTTATATTTGTGAGCATTATGTGTATATATACGTTGAATATAAATATTGAATTGTTTAGCTACTGTTCACTTGATTGAGTGTTTATCAAATTACCAATTCAGAAATAGATAAAATTTTCAGTTTATTGATTTTGCACGCTCGAGTAAATTTTTCCCTATCTTTTCTGAATCCTCTGACAATCAATTAAAAGAAAAATTGATATATATAAGAAAAATGTAGATTTATTCATTAATAATGATATGACTATTACTATAGAAGACTTATAAACGAGGAACGCAGTAATCTCGCATTTGACATCTTTCGACATATTGAGCGCAGATTTTAGTCGCGCTACCGCTGGACCAGGTTTCACCGGTATAATGGACGATAGATGAAACGTAGGGGACAGTTACAAACACAAACGAAGTTTTGTTCGCTGTAATGCCGGCTCATGGAGACCATGGTCGGCCGGTAGTAGCTCCGGAGGCTGGGCTAATCCCACGTCCGCTGCATTCTGCAGTTTTGAAACTTTCTGCCGTAACTGCAGTACCGTAGTTTAAGCGTAGCGACGTCGCACGCGCGCGGCGACGAGGTATACTGGTTCGGGCTGACTCCCGTAGATTCGAAAATTTATCATATTCCACGTACATACATGCCGACATTGTCATTGGCCATTGCCAGTTAATATTCCTGCTATCGATTTTTCGCAATGACGTTGTGCAGACATTTTATACAATAGCGAAAAAAGATATCGGAAAGCATTGTTTTATTGCCGTCCTGCACGAATAGTCGGCAATGTTTGTACATTATTTTACATGAATATCCCTCGTCTCTACAACGTTTCCGATTCATGGATATTGAAATAAAAGTTGAAAGAATCTTCGTTTATACATCGAACCAAAATGCTAATAAGATATTTTAAATTCATTTTTTTTTTATGTTTTTACTGACATTTGTCTTGTTATAGCAAAATAAAAAAAAAGTGATTGAATATAACGTATTAGTTAACAATAAGTAGAGAATTAGTTAAATACCTATTCTACATTATTGCATTATAACTCGATTCGTTTTATTCGTGACCATGAAAATATCTGGTAACTCTCGTGGAGAAAAAGAAACCGGAAAAGAGAGGCAATACGAGCGTACTCGCTACGATTGTAAATTGCTTCTCGTATGTACCCAGCGGAATACGAAGTCGCATGTTTGTGGCGACCGGCGTTTCCAGGGATTTCGTTGGAGAATTTGCACATCTCTGCGATAGTGCTGTTAGCGTCGGACGAGATTGTTGAAAATTCTTAGGTATGCCAGAATAAAATCATCGAGAATCTTTGACTGCAAATGCAAATATGTAGAATTAATTATTCAATGATGTGATTCGGCTGAATCCTCGCAGGTGACACGATCTATTATTCACCACGTCACCATTTTCCACTCTAAGTTTTTACCTTAATATGCGATATTAATGAAATGAAGATTGATATCAAATTTTGTTCATCGTGAATTGTTTTCAGGACAATGCACTACGGCGTTAGGCATGGAGAGCGGAGAAATCCCCGATGAAGACATCTCGGCAAGTTCTATGTACGATCCTAGCCTCGGACCGAAACATGCCAGGTAAGAGAACAATCGTATCATGAAACTGCTGTCAAGTGGGTCGACTATTTCTCTCAACAATACGACTAGTGTAATCATTGAGTTTGTTTATCGTCACAGCAATTTTCTATTATTCTCTTATTATATTTTTTCAATAGAAAATATGAATACATTTTATTTTTTACAATGATTACAAATACTACTATCGAAATTTATAACTTTATATCCTTTTTTCTCATATAATCTTTATTTCATCATACTTTTTTATCGTATCTTTTCATCATATTTTTTTATTTTATGTTATATTATCAAAAATAGTCGAATTGTATTAGGTTAGAATAAAAGTTCGTAGTGCTACTTCATTTGTATCATGTCTACTTAAAAAAAAAATTTAGCAATTATACCATTCAATAGAGCAAAATTTCGGCTTTAAAAATCTGTTTTTTAAATTGCGACGATTTTTAACGGAGATACGAGCAATCAAAAGATTAAATAAAATGTAAAATCTTTTTGTTTAATTCGCGATGACACAGTAACAAAAAATCTTAGAAATATTCAATAAAATCTTAGAAAAAAAATAATTTTATGGAGAAAAGATTAAGCTTTCACGTTAGATAATTGAAATTCTTGTAAGTTTTTTTATACACATGACACAAGCTCACAAAATGAGAAGAAAATTTCCCATTTTGTCCAGCTCATAGTTTTCTGTAAAAGTTACCAAACTTACAGAAACTCAAAAGACATGATCTTTCGAAAGTAAAAATTTTAAAATTTTTTTCTAATTTAAATTTCATTTATTTTTAACGAAATTACAGTTGCGTGAATTTTGAAGTTCGTAGCACTTTTGTACCCAATCCAATATTTCTATTAAATTCAGAACGTACATTTGAAACGATTTGTTTAAAAAATATGAAAAACAAAAACTTACACAATAATTAAAAATGTAAAATAATTTTTCTCTACATTTTATAATTAATTAAAAAATTATAGTTTACTTCTCAAAACAGATTGTAAGATATAATGCAACACATATACACATATCACGCGTCTCATGTTAGAATTAAATTAGGTAATTGCCATTCGCATCATACTGTATTATCGAAATTCTTTTAACCTCGCAATGTAAATCGCGTGACACGAAGGAATGTCTCTCGAGCAATGGCATTAGCGCGAACCTGCTACATGGTTCACTTTATTTCTTATTATAACAGCAAGATTAAAATCACTAGCTAGTATGGCGTTTGCGTTCCGCGCCTTAGGTGTATTAAAATTTTAAATAACACGCGGTCTCAAAAGCACGGTTGTAAAACTTTGTTATCAAGAAACGAATGGGATGATGAAAGGATAAAGGAGTAAAAACCTTTTGATTCGTTTGCGCAAAATGACAAATTAATTTTATGAGCATCATTATTATTCTTCTCGCTCACGATAGTAATCTTTTGCCTTGTATAGTAGTTTTCTTTGTTGGTAGTTATAATTAAAATTTACAAAATTTTTATTCATATTTTCTTGAGAAATGCAGAAAGAAGTAACATTATGAAATAAAAATAGGATAATCGTTCTAATCAATTTATAAAAATCCATCTGTGATCGATAACGAAGTAAAAAAAACTAAGATTGATCGCTCCGATGAAATTGAAGGATTATCATCCGCGATTAGTGCATATAGTCTCTTCGCGCTCTCATCATTAATAACGAGTTTCCTATCCAGAACACGTAGACCGCAGAAGCGAACTGTGTCGAGCGGATCGATCTCGTCAACGATACGCGACAATTTACGGTAGGCTCTTTGCGCCCACCGAAAACCATGACACGATCTCCGATAATAACCGGTTTCATGTTTCGATACCATTGTTAGGGTGTCATGAAAAACAACGCCAATGTTAAAAAAAAAAGAGAAAGACTACTTTTTTTGGAAGACCGTCGCGATACGATCATTCGCCTATCGTAGGCACGCTTGGCAATTAAAAAATTTTAATTAAACCGCCATACGCGCGACCGATCAGCCGTGACGTTTTAATTAACGATCTACTCCGTAAATCAAAAAGCGGCCTACGCGACTGCATATTTCGAGGTAGATAGCCCTTGCTAGAGAGTTACGTCCTTCGAGCAAGTCGTTACCGGAGAGTTTCGGGATACACGGCCACACACAAGTCCGGTACGATGTAACGTGGGGTAGGGTAGTAGTGGCCGAAAGGGAGTCGACGGCGATGGCAATGGTAGAAGGGGTTTGCGCTCGACCCCTACAAATTACCTCCAATTTCGTGTAAATTCCTCGTGCCTGCGTCAGCATAATACCTGTATTAGAACGCCTGGCTCCGGCTCTTAGGTGGCAATAAATCTGTATTAGAGCAAGGCGCCGCTCCCACTCGCAAAAGGGGTACGACACTCGGGACCAATTAATTTTTCAAGACCGTGATTCGTCCGCCATGTTGTCTGCAATGTTGCCCACCACATTTCAATGACTATACTAGATATTTTTCTTTTTTGTTAATTTAGAATATAAACTTATCTTCTTTATGCTTCTTTTATAGCTTTTATTTCTCTCATATTATTCAATAATATATAAATTACTAACTTTTATAAGAATAGATTACAATAAAAAATATTCTCTAAAACTTTTTTTTAAAGTGAATTGTTATTTTAAAGAGTGAAATCTCACTATTAAAGATTGAAGACTGAACTACTCTTTTTCAAAACTGGTTCAATTTTTACTTTTTAGAGTGAAATTCTACTCTAAAGAATTTATGAATACATATAAATAATATTACATGAGGATTTAATATTTTATCCGAATATCCATATAATTTTTTTATTATATTCTTTGAGTTTTATATTGTATGAAATATTTCATATATCTATATATTACGAGATATAATAAAAACGACTTGCTTAAGAAAACATCCTAATGCGATTAGAGAGTTAACATCGCGAGGACGGCAAACGTATCAGCCGTAACTATCAATTGCGATTGTATAATTGGAGGATTCCCGGTTCTCGTTAGTAATCACTTTGGAAGCTCTCATCGCGATAAAATCTTTTCGATGTCACGAAGCGTGAGGGTATTCAAGTGAAGACACTCAGCGCTTGTGTTTCACGAGCTTCTAGCCTTGAATCTAGTTTCGCGGTAGTTCGGTAACTGATGCTTATCGCGATACACGTGTTATCGCGTCGTGATTCGCGATAACGCGAAATGCATCACGCCAACGCACGATTATAATTATAGATGAAAGATTTCCATTTATGAGAGGTCAGGGCTACCCTAGAGGAGCAAAGGACTCGCAGTAAGATATTACCCCATCGTGCGCTACTCCACGGAATATGATACAACGTTATGTACAACGTGGCGTTAAAGTACTGCATTTCAAAGTACACGTATTCTGGTTCTCAGCATAACAAAATTACATCGTATATTTTATTAGAGAGGGTTTGCGACAAGGCAACTACGCGACATTTTAAGGTCATTGTCATCCATTCTGCCAGACGGATAAGTAGAATATACGTAGTAAATAAATGTGAAAACGTAATTACATTTATTAGCCGGACGTAATGCTTTTCGCAAGTCAATTAGTTTTGCGCGACGTTTCATTCCTTTGTATAATAATATCTCAGTCGCTCAGTTAAATAAAACGTATATCATTCAATTTATTTTACGATTTTGCATTCTTACTTATACGTAATTAACTTGGAGTGCTGAAGCTTATCATATTAAGTCATTCTTTTTAGCTTTTAATATTCGCTTTACGTAGTCGTGATAAGTGTACGTGACAACGTCCGCGTAAATAACAACTCGAGGACAGACAATGGAGGAGCAGGGAGTATACAAAATGCAAAAGGACGAAGGAAGTCACAGGACAGTGCGAGAAAGCGCGTCCACGCACAAAGAGGCACGATCGATAAAGGCCCGGACAGAAAAGTGGACGGACGTGCCAGTACGTGCAACGAAAAAGTTTTTCGTTTTCATGTATGTAGTGTCGATGGCCATTCGTATCCCTTTTGAGTTGGCACGAAAAGGAGGCATACAAGGTGGCAGCTTGATGTAAGAGACGGTGAGAGAACATGGAACGGAATGCGAGAGAATGAGAAATACGGCGGGAAAAAACGAAAAAGGGAGTACGAAGACTCCAGGCATGACAAGCCGAAATCTTCGACGCGCGCGAAAAAGCAATAGGGGACGGAGGATGAGGGATCTTTAGTTAGGGTAAGAGGAGGCCAGAATCACGCAGACATAAACTGTCCTACGCCGTTACGTGTGCTTTCAGCAGTCGAAGCCGAGGAAAAATGGTAGCCATATTCTCCTAGCCTTCGAGCCTGGCTATCTTCCACTTTGTTACGATTCGAAAAACCCCATGCCTTCGGTAGCTCTCTCGTTTCAGTGATTTATGTAACACCGTCTCTTCCCCTAGTATCTCGCCCGTTTTTTCTCGCGAGTTCGTATCGCTCGAACAACTACGCCTCCGCTGTGGTTGTCGTCGTCGCCGTCGTCTGATGGAACAGGCACTTGGCTGCGTCGTATCGCACCACCGGAAATGCGCTGCGCGTTTCATGGCTTAGGCCTCGCGTTCGCGTGACGATGTACTTTCGTGGTATAAATCTTCGGAAGGTTTCAAGAATACCCACCTGAGCAGCGACCGATCTGTCTTACGGCGCTGATATCTAGTTCCGGTAGACCGTTCTTCTGGGACCCGGGCCAAGAACAATAGAATTCTTTTGATAAACGAAACAAACATTCCGCACGACACGCTGTATTTACGTGCAACGCGCGCAAAACAGATTCTTTGATGTGAGGATGTATACCGTGGATGAATTCTAGGGCATGATTCAAAAGTCAATCGTAAGCATGTTTAAAGAAGAGATTGCATAGAAAACAAACATTGCTCGTTTAAATCTCCTAAAATTAGATATCAAAATACAATATAATATTTCTTTTTGATAATTAATATATACGTTTATATTGTACTTATTTAGTTAAATGGGATAAATAATACTTAATAAAAATTTTTTTACATAATACGATATCTATTATCGTGTAAATTGTATTTTTTTAGATATTTGTTAGATATTTGTGACATTTAGATAAGTAATATTTATCAAACTGAAACTTTTAACAAGTATTGAATTATCTCGACTCAGATTCAAGAAGTCTGTTTTCTCGTAATTTTGTTATTCGCGAATCGTTTAATCTCATTGATGTAATCCATTTCTTAATGACAAAGATTTTCCTCTCATAGAATGATTTAAAACAGATGAAATAAAGATGAAAGACAAACTGTCCCTCGCGATAAAAGCGATAACAATCCTTTGTAAGAAGTCTTTGTCTTCGTTGTATTAATAGTCGTTAAAATACAACTAAATCGTTACAAAGATTATGTCTTATTAATTTATCTGTTTGTAATGAAGGTGCTATATTTCAATTCTTTTCTTTCACATAATGGAGTATATTATACCGCGCAATTCTCGAAGTTCACATTTTACACGATTCAAACAAACTCCTCCTCGTGAAAAAGTTAACCCAAAGATCTTTTTGCCAACTTCTCTATAGGATGCTTCTGATGATCACATGAAAATATCTAACATCTCGCGTCTTTTAAAATATCAGTGCACAAGGCTGTATCACGATATCGAATTCCCATGGAGAAGTTCGGCAGTCGATCTGCCTCAGAGAGATATTATTCTGTCGTATGCGAATCGGAGAGAACGTGGCGATAACGAAAATCTATTTCGCCGCTTCCGCGTTCCGTGTCGAGCGTGTGAACGCTGCTCCCTATATTTAGCTGCACACACAAACACGCCACATGCATGAACACCTGCACCGTCACACATAATACACATATATCTACGCGTAGATATATGCATTTATGTGCATACGATACCTCAGTATGCGTGCATGTACACTAGCGCGATTTTCAGTTCCCGATTCATCGAATATCAACGACGTTGACATATCGGGGCTTCCTATCTTTCTCTATTCCTCACTATACTGTCAGGAAATCGTGAGCAACCGAAACGAATTCTCCGTTAACGATTGCGGAGATTCGCCCATGAAATCGTCATTGATGCGGGCGTGACTCACCTTTCAAATTTTCACGGGCGCGCTTGATTCGACAAGTATATTCAAATTTTCCTATCAACTTTCACGAACATCGGCGCACAAATGCACATTTTCTGATAGCTTGCTACGTATAACATGCTTATTTATTTTTCTCTGAGGGAAAAGGTAGTTAAAAGATCATGCGAAATATTCTGCACTAGATGAAGCAATTCGTACTTTTCACCATGATATATAAAAAAATTTATATTTTTAACATTCAGTACCATTAATTGTGATATTAACCCTTCTCATATATAGAATCGCCAGCAATTACAACGAAACCAACACTTAGTCAACGACTGTCAAATGACCGTCAAAGGTCTGTCAAGTACTGGGCCATCACTGACAAATTATTAGCTAAAATAACTGAGCCAATATCTGCCAGTACACTGGGTCCAAGTTATCATCCAATACTTAGCCAATACTGGACCAGTAGTTTGCCAGTATTGTGCCAGTACTGCACTTGAACTATGGCAGCCAGCCTGACTCAGTGTAAAATCCCATATAAAAATTAGTACACGCGATGATTTTCTGATTCTTTACATACGTAAGTTGTTTATATATCTGGGGTTATTTTTCATCACTTTTTACACGTATGTAATAATTATTAAATGATTCTTACATATACTTTAACGTTTTTAGAAAATATTTGTAAAATTGTATTAAAAAAAGGAAAGAGAAATAGAAAATAGAGATCATTATTTAACCTAGTGTGTTTCTAGTATTTAAAAATAGAAATATACGAATGACCAATCGTGTACTAAAGAAAAACTACATTTTATTGAAACTGAACTCTATCTAGCAATAACATGATGCTAAGAAATCCTCACGATTTCCTGAAAATATCCTTACAAATAGATACAATTCATACATTCTGCGCAATTTTCTTCTTCGAAACAAGATTTACGACACATGATGCTTGTTTTCCTGCTGGATTATTTGCGTTTTAGTAAATTACTAACACACAAGCACAATAAAGAACGCAAAATTTCTAATAATTTATCAAAATGCAAGCAGAGAAACAAGTATCGTGTGCTTGTCATAGACTTTAAGCTTTGCAGCTACAAATTTGATAACTTGAAATTGTTATTTGTTAAAAATGTCATTTCATGTTGCCAAAAAAGAATCGTATGACATAACAACAGAAACGGCTTAAAAAGAAACATATCTTTCAAAAACATTGTATTTGATTGATACAATACACTTATATCATAATTAGATTAGTTGCACATACAATTTTTTTTCGAAAATGTAATTTCTGGAACACACGTTTCAATATCGCGAGAAAACGTATTTTTATTTCCGTATATTTATTTTCCGATAATAGTTATTAAGAGGTATTGATCAGATGTACATATATGATGACATTTGTTAAAACAATGCTGGTCAAAATATAAAAATATAGGTACGTTTATTCGTTAGCAACTCGATTTTTCATATCTGTACATGCACTGCCACTGTTAGAGGAACTTTTCAGTTCTCGTTGTTTCGAAAAATCACGAAACTCTCTCTCTCTCTCTAACGATCGCCGAGCGCCGCGCTGGATATCGATACATTCACTACATGACTCGAAGTTTTAGATTCGTTGACAACGCCGAATTCTGTCAGTGCAGCTCGACAAAAAACGTTGGGTCGCTTAACATGACCCGCGAGACAAATATTCGCCCGAGATAGTTTCCGGTCGAGTCGACGGCGAATTGTGCGGGCTGTCGGCGCTGAAATATGATCGTCCAGACAATTTTCATCGTTATTCTGGACGATGCCGTAGGTTTTGTAGAAAAGTTTCTAAATTATTGTGGATATTAATATTCCCTTATTCTTCCTTGCGATAAAATTGAAGAATTGAAGAAAATTAAATTATTACTACTTACGCAATTTATAATACTTGAATCATTCAAGTATGAGATTGGCTGAGATTGGCTGAGATTGGCAAAATATAAAAAATTACCAATATTAAACAAAAAGAATCAATATAATCCTCAATTCTATCCGATTATACGTAGAAATCATATATGAAAATATACGCTAACTATTCTATTCTCTGTAATAACAATTCTTATCTCGTATGTGAAGAATGTTATGAAATAATACTGTATTTTAGTGGTCGAAACGTTTTAATTATCTCAAGAGAAAATTCAAATGTTGATTGTCGTCATAACTTATATGATCCTCTCACGACCTACCTTTATCCCCGAGCTGTGAATAATATTCATCTGAAGTGAGTGTTTAACACGACAATGAAACACATCGTCTTATATTATTTTGATCGTAAAGAGAAATATACGAGGCACATTATGGATCAGCTTTAAAGGAGAGTGATCAAACGCCGTCGAAGCGTCGAAAATGAGATTGTACCATTTGCAGATTGAGTTTGACTCCTCGAAGGCGTCCCATGGGATCGACCCGGATGTGTCCTGACTCTCCCTCCTATTTGCTCGCCTTAAGCAAGGGCGACGAGATAAGGTGATGCTGCGGTATTATAAATGTATATGCCAGTATCACTTTATCTCAGTTATCGCTCTTGATGCCAGACTGTGAAAAAAGATCTTCGATCGGTGTCATTGTAGCTAACATGCATACAGTAGCTTCTATGAAAGGCAAAAAAAGAAGAGAAAATCTTAAATTAATGGAAGATCATAGTAAAGATGGAGACCATGAGAAAAGATAGAAGCTAATAATTCATAATGTAATGGCTACTACTAAATTTGGATGATGACTTTATACATGTCGTTAACATTTATCAAATATTTTTTTATTATTAGGCGGCAGATATTTATAAGTATTAGAATGATTTAAATTTATGTTATAAACACAATATATATAATTGACATATCACATTTAGTTTAATATTACATTGTTGTTGGAAGAAACAAATGGCGGAAAAGTTCTCAGAACGGATGGCGCACAAAGCAATTGCGTTGGAATATTAATTCAGATTATTTTAATCAAAAAATACAAAGTATCTTAATTTAACTGTTACTTTTAATTGGAAAATTTTAATGAAGCTTATAGTTTCAAGAAATTCAGAATAGATTAAGGTAATTGAAATCAGAGAAGCCTTTTAAGTGATATAATTTTGCCTCGGAATTATATATTCACTTTTTAATTAAATTATATACAATAAAAGCTTATTGATTGTAAAATCAAATACTGATGCTTCTTTAAGATCAAGTCGCAAGTTAAATTAAATGCGACAATTAAACAAATTTTGAGCTATCGCACGCTTAGTCGTTTTTATTAAAAAAAAATTAG
>Ga0157364_1006433_pt1 | contig 12065 bp, 2 predicted proteins | sample AttsexASBM2_FD_111476 | JGI IMG/M metagenome (GOLD analysis project Ga0157364, IMG submission 111476) | Fungus gardens microbial communities from leaf cutter ant in Ribeirão Preto, State of São Paulo, Brazil - Atta sexdens ASBM2 | ecosystem: Host-associated > Fungi > Mycelium > Unclassified ...
GATATATGTGACTATATTGATCGCATTAAAACAGTCGGAGCTTTTGACATTTCATAAAAGATATTTTTAAAAAAATAAATTTACAAAACGAGGACATCAAGTGACCTGAAAAGAGCCTTTTAGCTAAAGCATAAATAACTTAAGGACAGACTTAGAAATTTACAAATGGGACATCGTGGACAATACTGGCACCAATTCCCAAAATGAAACGAATTGAATAAAACAAGTGTTACCGGGAACATCGCACAGACGGAAGCATGCTTTATGGAGTAGCATCAAATCACCTGGGCAACAGTCCATTGCCGTAACCACGTCGATAAATCGATAGAGAAGAAGAGTGGGACGGCGGTTTTATCGATACCCGCGGTTTCCGATTTCCATTCGCCACGAGACGCCCCCTTAATCCACGTTCTTCCATCAGCCAAACTATCGACCATGACCTCGAACCCATTTCAATCCTCGACGAACGAGCACAAATAAATTATTTCGATCTCTTCTTTCACCCTGAGTCCGCCTTTCCAGGTCACCAGGGGGAAAAGGAAAAAAAAAGATATCTATGCCGATTACTAATCAAAAAGAAGCTACGTTGTGATAAATATACATCAGGCAATTTCAACTTGAAATCCGAATATACTATCTTATCCAAAGGGAAAATTTCAAATTATTATTTACAATCGCAAGAATACATTTTAATGTAGCTTTCGACCTTTTCATGCACTTCTCTCTTTCTGTTATAAAATGCTTATATTAACCTTTGATACACACACACTTAGATCATTCATATCTTACGCATTTCGTTTCTTTGAAATAGTAGGAGCATCAAGTATTGGATTGTCAGTACAGATTTTTCAGCAAATGACGTTCAGAAATAGGATCTCTATAAGAGAAGAATTATAATATAAAACAAAGTGTATAATATCTCTTTGAATACAAAAATATTTAATAATAAAAATCTATTTAATAATTTTAATAAATAATATCTATGCTACATTATTGTTTAGGAATAATATTTCAAGAATAAGAAAACACGTAAAAATTTACACGTAAAAAATTAAATCATAAAAAAAAACATTCTTTATACATACAAAGATAATCCTCGTCTCTTTGCGTTATCAAAATGGAACCGTAATTTTCATGTAAGATGAAGAGTTGGAGGGAAAATTTCGGTAAAACATCTCCGACGGAGAAATAATTTCTAAGTATACACACACCTCTAATCCCGGACGTAAGAGGCTTACGTTAAGCCGAAGGGCATCGCTCTACCGAGAGCGACAGATTTAATTAGCCAGGCGACGTTACTTGAAAAATCGCAAGGTCGACGGATCATCAGGGAGCAGAATGGCAGAACGTCTGTTCGGAGGGTGTGTTAGCCGGGGCGACACACCCCCGTGGGGCGACGCGCAAGGACTGACAAGACACGGCGCACATCGACCTAGGTAAAGGTTTTCACTGCAGCTGGCTTTAATGAGGCGGGAGAGAACATCTCGTATATGTAGTACTACCAAGATCTAAGTACCGCAGGAGAAGAGGGTGTAGCATAGAGTATCTGCGAGGTAGATATAGGACTAAAGTGCACGACCCCTGTTTATAGTAGGGATAGATGTCCTTGATACGCGAGCGCCGGCTTGCGTTGCGCTCGGAGGCAGCTATCATCTACTGCCATCAAAACGACGACACCTCGTTCATACTCCCGGCATCAGAGGATAAATTCAGCGGGCGAATAACAATATGTCCAACGGGTAAACGATGGGAAAGTAGAAAAACTAACGCTAGAAAGAAGACGATAGATGCCTGCCACGAAAAAAACCATCATTCATCTCGGATAAGAGTGCAGTGATAAGAAGTTATCAAGAGAACAGTGACAAAACACTGGGCTTTGGAACTAATAATATTAATTGATCGTTCATTAAAAAATGTTTACGTCGATATCTGCTAAACTTCTATAGACAAATTCATCTTATTAAGAATTGCCTTTTGAAAAAAAATTGTTATAGTTTGCAAAAAATGATCAATATAAATTTCTATAACAACAAATAAAATTGTTTAAAATTATCAATTTGATACTTAAATGTATGATATTTAACCAAACAATCAATTTGATTCTTTCTAGAATCCGATTTGATAAATTTTTAAATTCATAAAGATCAACTAATTTTCTCATATCATAAGTATTGTACATGTTTAATAATAAATCAAATCGAATCAAGATTCAAGATACAAGGTACAATAATATTATGGAAAGCTTTATATGAAATATATATCACGAAGACTAAGATAGACGATAGGACATTACAAACACGGTGTCCCAGATTTGTCACGACTAATTTCATTTACGTCTCATTAATTGATAATAACCGATTTTTCTATTAAAAATACATTTTATAACCACTTTTAAGGTATAATAAAAATTAAAGTTATAAAAATTTGACAAATAAGCTTAAATAATATTTTTCTTACGTGCTTTCAAGTCGCTATAATTAATTCAAGGTTGTTGAGTACCAAGATACTTTTAGTCAGGAATTAAAAATGATGGAATGATATGATATCTAACTTCTCATTAAAAAAAAATCAGAAAATATCCATCCACGAAAAAAAAGTAGCTAGTTTCCAAATACCCTATATATGAAGATGTACATATACTCCATAGTTTGGTTTTAATGAGGCAGATGATGACGTATGTAGCAGCTAAGCCCTAAGTGCCTTGGAGGAGATGATGTTTGCATCTCTCTATAGGCCATGTATCTTCAAGGAGAATTGGCATACAGAAGGCAGAAGGCTGTATGCATTATGTAATAGATATATTAGATACGGATGATACATTACAGATAGCTATGCCTGCAGACAGAGCAACTGTCATCCAATCAAAGTAACAATTATCGATTTAATAATGCAGCCGTATAATAACCCAGTATATAGTAAAAGTTCAATAGTTCTTTCAAAAATCGAATTATATAATAAATTTTTATTTATATTTTTTATATAAAATGCGTTATTAAAAATTAATTCGCATTACCGTCTATTTAATTTAACGCATGATGAAACTTTGTTACATCATTTTATTGATTACCATTTATTTCACAATCATAAACCTTAATCGGAAATAGAATTTTTTCTGCTTGTCTACCGGTCTGTTTTTACCGGTATCTAAATTTTTTACTAATCATAAATTTCTTGTGAAAAATTTTTGATCCACGTTATCCACCCCAAAATGTTAATATAATGTTAACTTAAAAAAAAAACAAACATTAAACTACAAGAAATTTGTTCAAATCATGTCCATATTTCATCCAAATTGTTAAGAAGCTAAAAAAAACTGAAATGTCACAAGAGATCTCAAGAGATTTTAACGTTTTCGACAATTTAACAATTTCGAGACATAAGAAATTACGGACTGTAGTTTCTTCGACAAGAAATTTATAACCATAAGTAGAAATTTATAAATACTGGCTGTATTTCCGATGTGGAACCGGCTTAATGAGGCGACCACGAGAGTGTCGCCTTGGGAAAAGCTTTGGGGCGCTGCTATGTAAGTGCAAGGGGGTAGTTAAGAAGGTGAGATACGGAGATAAACAACGTCGCTTGTTTCAACGAGGATGAGACACCGGTGAGCGACCGAGAGGAGGGTCGAAGGCGGTGGATAGGGTCGCGCACTTAAGAGAACTCGAACTGTCGAGGAAACGCTTCACAGACGTTCCCATTTCAAGTCTACGCAAAGCGCTCAAATGAGCTGCTATTAATACTACGTGGGGGGATTCATGGCTCCGTAGAGCAGACGTACAGACATTATACGGGCATTTATTTCTTTCCCGAATCCCTTGTTTCACATTGTCTAATACATATTAACGTAGAGCGTTGATGTATGCAGATCTCTTATAAGCGATTTAAAATGAGAGACTTTTATAAAAAGATTTCTGCACAATTAGGACAGAAATTTAGAATTATAATAAGTAGAATTGCGAACGTTTAACCTTTAGAAGACGGTTCATGTGATATCATTAAAATCTTTCTCCTGAGTAAAATTTATTATAATTCATTATTTCATTGTATTCCCCCCCCCCCTTGTCTTAAAATATGATACTGTTTCACGCCATTATAGTGGCTTTGCCATTCTATAAAGGTAATATTCGAAATAATAATTCTTTTTTTTTTTAAACGACATCTCTTTCTATCTATTTTTTCCCCTTCTTATTTCCTTTCAATAAAATTTTCACTAAGATCAACTTCACATTGCTGACCTAATCCGCCTTGTTCCAATGCCAATTCTGCAGAGATAAACGTGGTGCAATCTGCGCGAAAAGAGCTTAACCTAGCAGTAGAATCCATTTGCAATTCCGATGTAGCACTAGAAACCGAATAAAATTAGATTCAATCAATACACACCGACTATGGCTCCTCGCCTCAATACGTGCATTCCAACGCAACGATATTTCCCCACGAGATGAAAGAAAGGCACGCGCGTATACACACACACACACATATATATATATATATATATATACATACAATATATATATATATATATATAATATATATATACATATATATGTCAGAAAATAAATAGTCGGCGTCTCACTGCAACGCGAGGCGCCGTCTCGCGATCGATGAAGAGTGCAAGGTGCATCGACACCGCATCGATGCACTTTAGCAATCAGTCAGTGGGCTTTTACTGGTCTTTGCCATCCCACCGGTGATCGATAGGCCAGACTGGGCGGAAACGGGTATAACAATCACTCGAGGATAACGGTTTGCTTGCAGATTATGTCGACATGTATATACACACACGCACGTGGAAGAAAGTAGACACAAACTCTGGAGGAGGTGGATAAGTACAAGTAGCTTTATGCGCCTCGACGACACCGCGTACATATTTCAAGAAGCGCCTTCACTATAGATGCCCCGATTATTTTTATCGGTTCTCTACCGCGATAGCGACAACTAGCAGGTGGAAAAAACACGACATGACACTCGATCCTTTGAAAGTAATACTTTCGACAATTAAAAACGCTCCAGTATGTATGTTACAATTTTTTAATGAAAAATATAAAAATCGATGTGATTTGAAAAATCATGAAAGGTCATCGAACTGATCGGTTATTCTCAATTCTGTTTTGAAGCTTTATAAAGATAGAAATAGGAAACAGCATCTGTCCAACTTTACTCTATACAATGTAAAACAGCAATCAAATTACATCTCTATTTTCCTCGCTTTTCATCGTACTTTGCAATTCAATCCTAGCCATTAATGTCTTCATCATAAATTATTCCAAAGTTTTCTATAAGGTCACTAGTGTTATTTTACATAAGCGATAAGATAAAAAATAATTATCTTATCAATTAATGTGTATAATTATATTAATGTGTAATAAAGTTAATTTCTGTCATATTAAATAATTAAATCAATCTTGTACTTTAGATTGAAACCAAAATACAATGAATCAATAAATACACTGTTAAATTTACAATATCAAATTGAGTTTTTAATTTGTAAAGATCGTCACTGCTGCTATAAATGTAAAACAATAGAGTTAAACAATTTAATTCAAGAAAATGTATTTTTGATTTAATTTTTGATTTAAATTTAGTTTAATATTTATTAAATACAATATGAACATTTTCTTTGAAATTAATCAGAGAAATGGATTGATTTACATCTTGACACACATAGAAGTTAAAAATAATTGAACGTTATTTAAGGGGCATCGTTATTTGCCATCGCATTGATGTCTAACAGTAAATTTTAAAAAATTTATACAATTTTAAATTAACTTAAAATTTTAATCTAGTTCAAATTAAAACGCGACTGATTTAAGACATCAACTTTGAAAAACTGTTAACTGAAACTCTCGGAATTAAGTCTGTTCCACTTTAATCCATATTTTCCCATGTCTGTCCGATCTCCAAGATACTTATATAATCTCCGGATACTTTGATCGAAATATCGCAAAGGTTGTCAATGTCACAGCAACATCAAAGGTTGGCGAGTGAACGATGGAACCATCTTAAAGCCCCACAGCTTTCAGCATCTGGAGACTTTCCCGCAGGAGGACATTTCCGGTGCATCAAACGCATCCAGTTGTAGTTTGTCGCCATCGTTCGCGCGAGAATTATCATTCGGACGAGATGCGAAAAATCGAGATACGCGATCGCACAGAGCAGAGTGCATCGAGAATAGATAAGAATTGTCGCAGTTGTTTTATTTGCAGGATAAGTCGAAGCTGGAAAGAATAGAGAGGACGGATAAGACAGTGCTCGCGAGAAGCGAGAAACGATGCAAAGTAAGATAGAGAGATACATAGAAAGATAGACAGAAAGAGTAAAAGATCTTGATGCTAAAGAAAAACTGAAATCTATCTGAGGCCGGATCATGGAATAAAGAAATAACAGTAATGTAAAATCAAATTAATTAAACAATGTTAAGAAACTTTATTTTAGATCGCATATGTATGTAGACCGCAAATTAATTAATAAAAAAGCACAAAAGCTAACGCTAGTTCGAAGCGAATATCTTCATATAATACATTTATTTGTCAAAATAACTATAATAATAAACGTTTCAACCTTTATTGAGTTATCTTCAGTATTTTCAAATTTTGATGTAAAAATTTGAAAATACGTAAAAACAGAAATGTTAAGATTTATTAACATTTATGCATCAATCTTGTATACAAAAATTATGGATATCATAATAAATGTTCGTTACGAAATATCGACAGATATACTGAAAGAAGTCTAATTATATTTAAGATAAAACAATATAAATATATATATATATACACAAAAAAGAAAAACAAGCAGAGATCAACAGAAATCGGTTTATTTTACGAAGTTTTTACGAGAAAGAGAGCAAGTATCTTCTGATAGATTTCCCTTTTAGCAACTTTTGTTTCTCTTAGTCTTGGAAACGGACGCAGCTTTCGAGTTATTGTCCTGACGGCGCGGCTCTACATACAAGACATCTCCATTTAGATGCCACCCCCTTATACTATCGTCTCACCCGCCAACCTCCTCGTCACAGGTTCTCCCCGCGCTCCAGTATCCTCTGTGAAGCGTGCAGCAAACGTTTTTCTCCTTTTTATTCTATCCCCCTCTCTTCTTTATTCCATCATCCAAACCATCCTCATTTTCTTTTTCTCCTTCCAGCAAGACGCCGTCGTGACGAATGTCACATCTGCCGTTTCATATTCGTCTACAGCTGTAGTATTCTGTGGTGGTATATGTATTACCGGGTTTCTCAACGGATGCGCATTATTTGGACAGATAAAAAATTTATCACGGCGTTTTAAAGTATTCACAAGAACAGACTTTGAAGTACAATTTTCAGACGTGATGAAGAGAGTGGGTAGCTACTGTCTGACGCTCGATTCGTGACGAATCTCTCGCTTGTGATAAACTCGAAAAAAAGATCGCAACACAATATATTGCAACAAGCTCTTTACACTTTAATATTAGAACAATTTACATTAAAATCTTTTTATTAACTTTGTTAATACATACGATGATTTTTCGATGATATTCCTTTACAATCAGAGACCCGGATCGAAGGTTTTTTTCGATTCGATTCGATTCCGGTTCTAGTTTAATAAAATATCAAATAAATGTTTCGGTTTCAGTTTTTTTTTATCAGTAAAGAAAATCGTAAAAATTATGTTTTTAACGGTTTTTTTTCGGTTTTACCTTCTTATTCGCTTTATTTTATTTATTCTTTAAATTTATTCTATTAAGAAGAGGGAAAGGAAGAGAGAGGGGAGAGAGAGAGAGAGAAAAAGAGAGAACATGTTCATCCGTTCAATCTAGAGAGACGTCAACTGATCAAGTGACTCAATAAAATTATGTAAACATTATTTTAAGCATATTTTTCTCGGTCCTCTTTTTTACAACTTATTTTATTCTTATAGATAGATTTCATTTATTATATAAGTCTATACATAGGGTAACTCTGGTATATACGCCGCATCTATCAAAAATTTAATTTATTAAGTATTATTTATTATGTTTATAGTAAACGAACTATATCAGTAAAAACTTTTTATTGTCTACTACTGTGAAAAAAATATTAGAAATATCTGAAATATTCATATTAAAAAATGAACTTTTTGAAACCCTTGCATTTTTGCCATATCCCAAGGGAGTAAGCTATACAAGACAACAAACTAAACAAAGAATACGAAAAAGTATACACTTGTATTTTGCTACACATGCTTTATTCCACTACACGTATGTATTATAAAATAACCATTAAGTCTTTTACATGCTCTACATTAATCATTTTACGTATATAGATTATAATTTATGATGGCGCTATTTATTACAGTGATAATATTAACAGTAAGAAGCTGAAATCACAATATAAAGGCATGTAACAGAATAGTTACGAGAAATTATCTCCACTCCCTCTATTTTTTCTGACTTCTGCGGCGTAAATCCCAGCGTGGCGTAGTATATTTGCCGGAGTTATCCTATATATTCTTGAAAATTTCATGATTTAGCATAAATCCTTGCAACATATTGGTAGCGAGGATCTAAATTTAAAAAATGCTAGTATCTTAAAAAAAGTTTACATTAATTATATCTCTCGCCAGATTTCTTGTATTATATAAGGTGTTGAAGATATTTGCATTTCGGTTATTAAGAGAACTGATGACAGTGGTACTGGATTAACATTAGTGAAAGAAGGGGCAGAATAAGGATTAAAAACAAGGATAAAGATAAAAAATTAAGAACCAAAAAGAACTATAAAATTTTACCAGTTCGATTACGATTTCGTTATTACAAACTTTATAATTAAATTTAGGTACAGTTTCGGTTCACTAAAAAAAAAGTAATAACATTTATATTAAATCCACACCAATATTTTTTGAAGTGTACATATACTTCTAACAGCTTTAGAGAGTATTTAAGTATTTATAAAGTTATATAAAAAAGGAAAGGATAGAGACCACTATTTTTAGCCAGAGATGCTAATACTTTAAAGAAAAAAAATGCGCAGAATACGAATAATCCAATCATATTAAAGATTAAGAAACGACGAACATAGAAACGCGAACGATCATTTCAGTTACTATAAAAAGTAGTGCATTAAGCGCGCAGAAAGCTGCATCGCATAATTCAAATATTCTAGTAAGTTCTTTGCAATTTATTCTTTAATTTTATTATGGACATTTTTCTCAATAGAAGCTGAAAGATGTAATGTCTTCTCAACGCGGAGAGGAAATAAAGTCATAGAGAATACAAAGATCGACGATAGAAAGTGCTGTTGATTGACACAACGATTTTCTCTGATAACGATAAAATTATCTCGTATTCTTCTGCTATTTTTAAAATAACACCATGTCGAATCGATAATAATTTAATTCTTACATTAGATTATAAATCGAAATTTGCACGCCAAATGTGAAACAATGAATATTGTGCCGAATAGTCAATTACGAGGATTGCATTCGATACGTATATTACCTATTTTATTTAGGACCCATTATTTAGGAAAAATATATCGCATCTGTTAAGTTCGAGCTTGTTCGAACATATTGGAAATATATCAAAGCGATCGAATATCAGGCAATCGTGCGTAAAACTGTAAATGGTTGAGAACGGATAATGATAATATTGCATCATTTATTGATATTAATGATAATATTTAATGAGAAACAAAGGACAATGTAATGAATACGAATAATGTCATAAATTATAATATAAAAACTATTATTTCATATAAAATTATAATAATTACGGAGAGGTTTATTAACGTCAACAATTTAATTTCGTTAATGCGGCAATTACCGATCTTGGTTACGTTAATAAAAACATGTGTATAATATGCTTGTGTCTCATATCACTTGTCATTCTACATTTAGTGGGGCACATAAACAGAGGAAATACATGTACATGAATTATGCATGTAAAACTAGCTTGAACATTTGCTTCCCCTTTCCTGTTTTAGTCACTTCGGATTTTGCCTCATTTATCTACACCACATTTAAATCTGATTTAAGTCGCAACGTTTACTACTGGAAACGAGAGGGAGGGAGAGAGAGGGGGGGGGAGAAGAAGAAAATATAAAAAAAGAGAAAAAGAAACAGCCAATTGTTTTCATCGAAATCCTGTGCTCTGCACAGTATTTATACCAGGGCGACACAGTCAACAATGTGACTACAGCTCGCAAAAGAGTTCGATATCCTCGGGCGCAGCGTATCGATTTCCGTGGGATAGGTCACGGCGCCGTTACGTTACGGCATACACGGAATCGCGGTAGAGATAGCGAACAGTCAGGGGAAAAAAAAGCCGATCGATGTACGGATGATCAGAGTAGCTCGCAAAGTGGAGTAAGGCGCGAAAGAACTAGTTGAAGCAAAGAACGAAAAAAAGATACAAGGGGAGGAAAAGCGAAAGAGGAATGTGTACACACGTTGTGGATGACGATCGATCTTAAGTATAGGAGTAATACTTATCACATCCCCGCGAGAGAATGCAATAAATAGCGGCGCGGAACACGGTGGCGGGCGGTTGAAATACTATACTCAGCGGTATAAGTCGGTTACTCGTGCCGCACACGTACATTTCACGCTGTTGAAGTATCTTTATGCGAAAAGTTGGACGACGTAAAGAAAAGTGCGGCTTTAGAACCGGAAACTGCTCAACGCATTGTATGTATTGATTCGTGTATATCTTTCGCCAATATCGAATAACAGTTGAATAGTTAATAATTTTAGGTATTATCGTATTTTCAAAACAATATGAATAAATTATTATTTTTATCATCAATTAATTGTGTGAAATTAATAATTGTTCGACAACGCTTATTGTTGATAATAATTGTCATTTGTTGTGTAATAGTACTGCTTACATGATCGAATATTATTAAGTAATATTGACGACCTGTACTGGTTACCAGGATTAGTTGCCGCTTTGAGTTCAGTAATATGAAACAAGACGAGCGACGTGGCAATATAGAGGCAAGATGAGCGACAAGGCAACATCCTGCTAACGTATATATAGCTAAGTTGGTTAATTAACATTCGTGCGGATATCAAGCGCCTCATAGTCAAGCCTGGACTTAACAATATTGCTTATATTGATTATATGACAACGTTTAAAATCGTAGAACTGTGGTCTATAAACATTGGTCCTTTTAATATATTGTATATATATATAATTTAGACATAGTTCTTTTACTTCAAAAGTGATATAATTAAAAAGATTAAGTTTTTCAGAAAAGGAGGAAAATTATTTTTCAATTTGAAATTTATTGATTAATCAAATAATATCGGGAAAAAAATATGTGATCATGTTAAGAATATATTTTTAATGACATTTATATAGTCATTTTTATTTTAAACTTTATTTTTAAAAAACTTTTGTGAATTGTAACAGTTTTGACACGGCTTTTTTTTTTAAAAAAAACCATCCTTTTTTAATTATGATTTTACGATTTTTTGTAAAGTTATAATTCACTTTTGATGATTAAAAATGTTTATTTAACTTATTCATGTTTAACTCGTGACAACTAAAAATCACATTTTTTTTTAAGTAAAAGAGCAATATCCATTAAAATTATTTAGTAATCACATTAAAAAATTTAATATCTAAAAAAAATTATATTAAAAATGACTTCAATATCTGTGAAACTGAATATCTCCAAAATCAGACCAAATTGAAAGTCTAGAACTTTCATAGTAGTTATCGCACAGTATAGTCAGACATTGCAATTAAACGCTGGATTGAATAAGGATCTCTCTTTCATCTCATCTAACGAAATTTTCGTATAGAAAGATGTTATTTTATCGACTGAACGTGGCGAGTCATAAAGAACTTTGATTTAGCTCATTCAGGTAATATGGCTGAAAGAAACTTCGCCCCCCCCCCCCTCCCAAAGGCTCGCGTGCGAGTTATCAGAGAAACCTAGCGACCAGGCCAAATAATAAATTATAAATAACAAACTGTTTTATATCGCTGACGTTATGGCGAACGAGGCATGGCATCGAGAACACAATGCCCATTTTTAAAAACAAAAGAAGGTTGATTAATTTACATGCACTATATTATCCACGTTATTATACAAGCTTTTTCAC
>Ga0157364_1006434_pt1 | contig 12065 bp, 1 predicted proteins | sample AttsexASBM2_FD_111476 | JGI IMG/M metagenome (GOLD analysis project Ga0157364, IMG submission 111476) | Fungus gardens microbial communities from leaf cutter ant in Ribeirão Preto, State of São Paulo, Brazil - Atta sexdens ASBM2 | ecosystem: Host-associated > Fungi > Mycelium > Unclassified ...
AATTTATCTAAAAATGTGTTAATTAATTGAATTAAGAATTTTCTGTGTATTAAAAAATTTCTCTGATACTATTACTTAAGCGTCATTAATCAACAAAAATTAGAAGATATTTCTAGTAATTATTATAGAGTATTGTTTATAATTTATCGTAATTTGGAAACTAATTAACAAATACAACGTTTGGCTTTATATATATATATATATATATATATAAAGAAATTTGTCTAGTTCGCGACATCGTGACGATATAACCTGGTACGGTATTATGTAAGATTATACAGATCGTAAGATTGTGAGGTCGTTATGCAATGGCCATTAATGCGTTTAACGACTCTTACGTTGTCGTATATTGCGCGGTTTTGAGTTTTAGCGTCATAATGAGAGCCATCGAGCACAACATCAGATTTCCTCGTAAATCGCCGCGATTCGCAGCGATCTTTTTACAGTCTGCCGATCTAAGTATCATGATGCGGAATAATAGCGTTATTTTCTCGCCTGGAAAATCAGCGCTTCATGGTCGAATAGTTTTATTAGTCTGCAAGTTTTGTGAATTTAGGTAGAAAGTCCATTGTCAAATTATCTCGCACAGTTAACAAGCGAATTAGCTTTTTTAAAGAAATGTTACGGAGACTCTGCTAATTTTGTAATAATACATTTTTTATGTAATATATGTAATCATGATATATTCTAGCCTGTAAATTATTATACTGAAAAGTTAGACAATAGTAATGTTGTTTTATCAGATTAATCGACAAATATTTATTAATTTTACATTACTTTTACTTGTTTATATGATATAATACTTTAATATAAAACATTAATATAGTAATTTCAACTAAAAATACTCAGTAGCAAATAAAATTATATAAATAGTCACTTAATTAATATATTGTTTAATTAATATTATATAAATATTGATCTTACAAATATTAAAGTAATATGAAAAAAAATGAAATCGTGAATTGAGGTAATATCTTGAAACTACTCATTTTTCAGTAATCTCTTACGACATGCCACATTTCCGTTGCCGCACGTGGCTATATTGTAACTGTTACTGCACTAGCTAATTCAGTGTTCCCCAACTTTTTTATCTAGGAAATTTTAAAACTATTTATACTGCAATTATTCAAAAAACTATGTGTGGTATTTACAGAAATGTTAAAAGGTAATAAAATTTGCAAATATAAAGAAAACTAACTGCAAGAAATGCATATATAAATGTTAATGCAAAATCAATATATTACCAAAATACATAAAAAATGAAATAAAGTAGTAATTATTCTTTATTTTTTTGTTTTTAAACATTAATATATCATATTATAAAATAAATTTAAGTAAATTTAAAAATACATTTAAATAAACATTTTTATTTAAATGTTTAATATAATTTGTTATCTTTTTAAAATAAAAATATTTAACATCTTGTTATTTCTTGTATTCTCATAGAATTTAATATTTAAATATAGAAATTCTTAATTTTTGTGCGACATTTTTAAATATTATTATTTTTTTTTTTTAATTTTTTATGGTAATTGTATAATGCATGGAATTCTGTGACTGGGAGACACTGTGATTTAACCGCACGCGACTCGCGCGCTTGAGTGCGATACGATCGGTTGTCGATTTGTCGGATGTGTGGAAATCGTTGTCTATTCTACGTCATAATAGCGTATCCGTTTGCGGTAGTGTCGAAATCGAGTGAGTGCCGCTTGTTACGCTCATTAATTGAGAGTCTCGTTAATGAGAACTTTATCATTGTCATCGAGGTACGTTCTATGCAAAATTTGACAGTCTTGTTGTACATTTTTTCTAGCTACGTAATCATCGATGATAACTTGTAGAAATATTATTATAAACAATTATTACGATTGTGAAGCGATGAAAAAGACTTAATCACTGCTTGTTGCTATTTCTAATCTGTCTTTCTAATCAAGCAGTTGATCTGTTGCAAAGATAGTAATAATACAAATTATTTATTTATTGTAGAGATATTTTATTGTAATCTCACATTCTAAAAATTTTCAGTGATTAATCGTTTTAAATAATTTACAATTGCATTAATATAACAAATATGAAATTTAATTTATATGTTTTTTTAAGATATACGTTTTTTTTTATTTTAAATAACTGCATAAATAATACAGTACACTAATTAATCTACAATTACAATATATTACTACAATTTCCAAAGTAATGGAAATAATTTTTTTTAATCATAGAATGTATAAATTCTTTTTACTTTTTTTTAAAAAACGCTTTCCATCTTTACATAATTTATAAAAGCATTTTATATTTATTATATATTTAAATATATACAATATATTTAAATGGATTGAAATATAAAGATAAATCTATTTGGCACAAGTTATGTCATGTGTTAGAAGCGAATGATAAACGCGCGGTATATTCCAGTTAATAGTTGCACAATACCGCGTAATAAAGCGCGATCCAGAGGCCCTATGATTGTTGCATAAGTGTGCGAAAATAGGCGCTTATATTAACGAGAAGACGTAATACTTCAAACAATAATAAAGCATAGAAACGCAGTAGAAGTTGGATAAAGCAATGGTTAATTTAATCGCTTTTATGGTGGATGATTCTGAAAATACTCGCGTTTGTATAAAAAAAATTACGTAAATAATATATTATACGTTGCAATATTAGAAGTACGTTGCAATATTAGAAGTAGAATGCGACCGGAAATGGCGATCGTTAAAAACTAACGGAAGTCGACACGTGCAAACGCTGTGACGCTCCGAAATGCTTACTTAGAACGGCGATAAAACAGACATATGTAGTTATACATATACAAGGAGAGATCTACTACCATAAACTGGGTTACTTTAGCTTTTCTTATTAAACCGTCTAAAAATATTCACAGGTTAAATCAATATTTCACATATTCTTAAAACTTTTTAGTGCTAAAATATTTTCTGTTCAAGTATTTGGTCTGATTTCTTAATAGCATACATTTTTTTTCTAAATTAGAACTGTTCTATCTTTGTCTTTTAATTTTTGTCTTTTATTAAAGTCAAAATAAATTTATCTTAACAACACAAGATATTCTTAAGATGATCCTGAACATTTAAGAATGGGGTATGTTTAAAAAAAAACAATATATAATATTAAACATAATATTATAAATATTAATTATAAGATGAAAATTTCAGGACGTCCTGAGAACTAGCAAAGTGAGTGCCTAAAAGTGTTTGAATACCGTCAGAATATTTTAATCCAAAGTCCTAAAGATATTCATCTTTGGAATCCTTGGAATATATCCTAAATTTAAATGCAACATAAAGAAATATAGTTTGAAATATAAATTTAAATTAAAATTCAAAACTGCATCCAGTGTTATAACAAAATAATTTAATCTGAAAATTTAATATTCTATAAAAACAAACATTCTAAATATTGCACAAAATATTAATTTAAATATATAAAATATGTAGATACTAAATTGCGAACTAAATATATTTTTTAATGATTTTTTAACATATAAAAAAGACACTTTGCTTACTTAAAAACAAATACAGTTACATTTAAAAGCAATGTTTGCGTAACTATTAGTTCTGCTTAAATCTTTTATATATGCCGATGATTAAATGAATTTCTGTTTAAATAGATAGTTCATATGTGTTTTTTTCGTGCTGTTGCCACGTCATATTGACGGTATCATTCACACTCGAATTAAAGTAAATCGTTCATTTGTATTTGCGCTTGATGTGGATTGGCATCGTTTCCTATATCAATGGCGCGATGCAGCATATGTATGTGTGCAGCGTATATTCAGTAATCGGCCGTAACTAAGTGGCGTGAAATGGTTTTTGTTGATTACTAAGTGGAAATCTATGTGAAAGTATTCTTAATTCGATTTGATAGCTGAACTATCACTATATCTTAAGAAGTAGAATATATTGTCGTATTATATTTTTCTATAATTTCCTAATTGTAAATAATATCGCTTACAATTACACATTTTTTATGATAATAGAGTTCGAATTTTTCGTTTTGTATACTTCTAATCATAAATATTTTTTTTTCAAGATTTAATATATATAATTTTAGAATTGAATACTATATCAATTAGAGAATCTACTCTTGAATTACTTTTCGGTAAAGTATATCTTATATAGAGAATATCTTCATTAGCAATGTTTACGTAAATCGTGCCTGGATATCTGTGAATATTCTCATTGAAGAGCAGGCAACAAAAAAGAAAAGGAAATCATATGTTACGTGTCTTGTTTATCAAGTGTCGCTGATGCGTGAGATATTGACTGTCTGAATGTATAAACGTGAATGTAACCGTTATAACACATATATAAAGACCACCACACGTAAAAAAGTTTTAGTTGTAATCATAAGATTTTAAGCAAATCGCAACCAATTAATAAAAATTCTGAGCTTATGTTTTTGAATCTTAAGATTCTTAATTATGATTATTTGATGCTTACGATTTTACAATTACGAACATATTTTATATATCTATCATAACGGTTACAGACATTCATGCGTTCATACAATCAAAATTTCACGGTACGTAATAAACAACGCACATAATTATAAATTTAATTTTATATTGTTTAGTCTTTTTTAAATTTGTTTCCTTTTTTTGCAGTTACATCTAATCTTAAATGCCGCGTAATTCTTGCGCACCTATTTAAGGGTGAAAGGCTACCATCGCGGTGTCGGTGTGAAATATGTATATGTCTCTATTCATTCACGAATGATTTTGAAATAGTCGCACGATATGTATGCTATTTTAATGGTTATGATTATGAAAAGTTGCACATCGTGCCCCTCCAACGTTTATTGCGCGAGCATTACGTGATTCTTATTCAAGTAAAAAACAACTCATTAAATTTTTGTTACATACAATCACAAATTGATTACGTCGTGATAAACTGTTGCGGGACAAAATAAGAATTCAAGAGCTACTAGTGGACACGATCTTCTAATGATTAGTTCTCTAAGACTCATTAAAATCTAGCTCTCATAAAATTATCATTTCATGAAAACTATAATAACAAACAAAAAAGTATATAATGATAACGAATACTATGTATACTATTTTATATAAAAAGGATTAAATAACCTTTACGTTCGAAGTTATTTAAATTTAACTAAATTATGCAAATGCAAAAATATAGAGATTAATTCTTCAATCTTTAGTTTGTTACGAAAATTGTATAATATTTCTTTCAGTATTTCTTTAATAATAGATAATGCAGTTTAATTTTTTTTTGTTGAACTGTTTATAAAAAACTTGAACATTACATACACAAGTGTATATATATTATATATATATATATATATATATATATATATATATATATATATGAGAATATTTGTTATTGATAGTTACATTAATTAGAAATATTTTGATTTTTTTGCAAAGCTAAATTTTTTGATATAAGTCTTTTGCAAAATTGACCCATTCAGAATAATTAAAAAAGAGTTCCATTAATAATAAATTTGAATATTCTTAGTTGCATATAAAAATATATTTTATATATTTTATATATTTTTATTATACAGATGACTTTATATTATTTAAATAATTTTTATATTATACATGAAAAGAACAATTTTATTAAATTTAAAAATTTAGCCAGATAATATAGATATAAAAATAATTTTGCTGAACAGAAGTTATGTAAAATGCTCAACTATAATGATAGTGCAATATTGCAAAAAGTTTTGACATTCTAGCAATCTATTGCGTCTTACCCAATTATTTTAATGGAACAAAAATGATTTTATAACGTTAATCTTTTTTAGTTATTTTAATTATGAATAACTTGTAATCTAATGTAGTGTATTCAGATAATACAGATAATGAATGTAAAATTTTGAATAAAATTTAATTCAAATTTAAGTCAAAAATTGAAATAATATGTTAGAGATTAAATATTTAAACAGATATATTTTATTGTAATTTTAAATTAATTTTCATCAATGATATTTTATAATGAATATTAATTCATATCAACACATCATTTATTAAATGCTGTTCAGATTCGTATTATTTTCAGTATTTCTTCAATTCGCATAATTTTTCTGTATTGCTTTCGCCGAAGTTGAAGTCACATTCATAAATTAGTGAAATTAACAAATATGACTAGATCTTAATATATATTATGTTTGTATGTATGTGCGTGCGTGCGCGCGTTTGTGTGTGTGTGTGTGTGTGTGTGTGCTGTTCATATACTATAAGATTTTTCATCAAAGAGATCTCGAAAAATTTGTGTTTGCTTGAAAGCAATCTAATTGTATCAGCACACCAAAAGCAAATCGGCGATGCTTTCTTAATTTGCTTCCCTCTTTGGTGCCTTCCCCTACAGCGTTTGCTACATTGTACAACGCAATGCCGTGTTACTTATCGATCGCCTCCGTTAACTAGTCCGTTACACAACGAACCATAACTATTGCCAAACAATAGATTATGCCGCGGCTCCGCGTCGCCGCTCGGTGTGTAGGTAGGGTAGGGGCTATCTTATGCAAGCGTTACATACATTTGGTTACATTACCGTCATTACGTAAGGCGGATTACGAGAGGAAGGGAAGGGAAGCAAGAGAGAAGGCAAGAGATAAGAATTACATATTACCAATATATTTCGAATGAGCGAATGGCGAAAGAAGACACAAGACACTCATGGGCATGTGGATCCTCTAACAATCGAAAAAGATCAAAGGACCTTCACTGAAGCGTTCAAAAATTTAGCTAAATACACATCTAAAAATAATTTTGTTGAATTATCAAAATGACTATATAGAAATTTTAAATATGATGAACAATATTTCAAAAGTTTTGACATTTTAGCAATCAGTTCGAGTATCCTACATAATTATTTTGATGGTTCAACAAAATTACTATCTGTATTTTATTAAATTTTTAGCAACTTACTAGATAATTTATTAAAATTGTTTTTTTCATGGATAATTGTATATATTGGAACAAATTGCTATTGTGACCATTATTTACAAATGTTCAGTATTTCGGATAAAAAACTTCAACATTAAATAATTTTTATATTATACATGAAAATGAACAATTTTATTAAATCTAAAAATTTAGCCAGATAATATAGATATAAAAATAATTTTGCTGAACAGAATAGTTATGTAAAATGTTCAACTATAACGATAGTGCAATATTGTAAAAAGTTTTGACATTCTAGCAACCTGTTTAAGCGTCCTACACAATTATTTTAATGGAACAAAAATTATTTGTAGATCTATATTTAGCTAAGATATTGCAAAAAAAAATGTTGTTTATATATAGAAATGAGTTTTTATAATGTATTATACAATTTCTTACATATTATATTACGTTTTTTTTGTATCACACATACACACACACACACACACACACACACACACACAAGCACGCGCGCGCACGTACGCACGACGCACGCACGCACATATTGGCTTTAATAGAATTCAATGACTTTCTTAACTTAATTTTAGATTCATGTTAAAAATATGTGTCTTGTATTTATGAGAATTAATTTAATTACGAAATAATTTGAACTACTACAGCAGTAGCACATGTTATTTGTAATATTAAAATTATATAAGAAAGATAGAATTATTATCTGAAAGAAATATTTTACTAATACATCTATAATTCTATATGAAAATAGTTTGAAAATTGCCATTTATACATTTAGTATGCCTAATTCAATTTAAAGTAAAGAAAAGAAGTTAGAATTGTACATCCAATTTTAGAGAAGAATTATTATAACGATTTTTCTTAACAACTAAATGAATAAAAAAAAGTTAGTAATAAAATTAAATATAAAAAATATATAAAGTTACAAAAATACATGAAATTTTTTATAAACATCTTTTTTTATTTAAATTCTTATGTGAAGTCGTCTTAGAGAGTATATAATAATTAATATTTCTTTTCTTTATCCTTTATTAGTAAAACAATTTCAAAAATTTTTTATTTTGCATATTTTATTCTAAAAATAAAAATCAACGTATACACAATCCCAAATATACAATTCTGTAATAGCTACTCAATTGATTCTGAGAATGCGGATCATAATTTAAATATTATTTGAAAGGCAAATTAGTTTTCACAACATTGTTGCCTTTCTTTGTCTTTATTCTGATAAATCTAAAAAACTCAATAATAAGCCTTTCCTGTTTTTTCTGCGATATGATAGAAAATGATTAGTTTGTAGAAATTTGTGAAATTTAAAGGATTAATTTAGAGTTAAATAAAATAATTTCATAATTTATATAGTTTCTGTTAAATAATCTGATGCAGATTTTATACATCATGCGAAATTATCTTCTTTTTATGTCAAAACCTTTTTATAGTAGAATACTGTTTAATTATATGTCCTAATTATTTTGAACCAGAAAAGTTTGTCTATATTTGTCATTGTTTGATACATCTGAAAGTAATTCTCATTGTCATTGTTTGATACATCTGAAAGTAATTCTTCGCAATAGTCCTTTTGTTCATCATCTCGTATTTCGTATATTATTTCCTGTACCTGAATAGCACTAAAAGTCTTTGTTGTCCATCTCTAATTTCGGACTTTTGTTTCTATTTTCCTCTAAGCTCTTATTACAAATCTCACCGGTTATTTACAAAGTTAACTTACCTGCTGACTTTGAAACAACTCTCGCATTACGAAACGGCACTTCTTACCTTGTAGCATTCTAGAAGAAGGCAAGGCGCAGCCGTTCGCGCGCATAAGAGCCGGTTACATGAGCGTGTAAATATTTCGCTTACATGATTGGCGATTTACACGTTGTATTACTCACCCGTTGTCTTCGTCGCGTCTCAAATAAACGTTCCGCGTTATGTAAGCGTCGACGTTTGACTTTTATATAACGTCGCGAAGTATTATTGACAAAATTGGGCGACGGCGTTATTGGTAGCGGCGTCACCCGTACCTTCGTCGACCTAGAAAGGCATAAATGGATTAAGATCTATGTCTGCACAGATATGCATAGTATGTAATTGCAAGAGAAAAATAGTTTAAAGATGCATTAACATTTAAGACTTTTATTTTTTAGTAATATAACTATTGAATATTTGGTACGTATTTAGTTTTTTTTTTATAGAAGTTTGTAATTACATAGTTTTAGTAATTGATACTTTTATTTTATCAATTGAGCATTAGTTACCCGCAATGGTATTACCTAGTTAAGATGGCAACAATAAGTTAGCGTGTCAAGTTTTGAATTTGTATTTTCTTATTTATTTCCTAGATTGTATTTATTCAAAATAGTTCATTATGATATAATCATATAATATATTAAATATAATTATTATATAATATATTAAATTTATAGATTTTTGCTTAAATCTAAACTAATCTAAATAAATTTATAAAGATCGTTATACTAAAATTAATAACCAACAAATGGTTAAATTTCTTCAATCACTTTTAGTCTTATCGAATTTACTTAATAAAGATTGCAGAACTAATTCAGTTATGAGACTTTCAACAATAATACTTTTATGATTATCTAATTTACGCATTAGTTTATCTACTGATGGTAAAAAGAAATTTATAATCATGAGATAATAATCGTATAGATATACTATAGATCGTATAGACTCGATGGGTAACTTTTATATAAAAATATTGTATCAAAAATATTGAAAATTTGTACTAAAATAAATTTTAAGAAAATTTCTTCATTATTAATTCCAAAACGAAAATTTTTTTAATAAAATTTTTTTGTTTTTACAAAGTGTAAAGAAATAAAATTTATTTTTCGTATTAATTTATATATATGAAATAACAAAAATAAAAGTTAAAAGAGATATTTTTTATAATAATATAAAATAATAATATAAAAAATGTACAATTTCTTTCTTAATTTTTACATTTTTTTGCATTTAAAAACGGAGAAATAAATAAAAATTATCTTGTAATTGTTATTTATAAAAACGTTTGTTGTTTATTTTGTTCAATATTATTATTTAAACAATCGTTGCAAATAAAAATTATTAACTGTTAATATTATTATTATTTATTAGGCTACAAATAATTTTTGTCAAATTTTTACTTGTTAGACATCAAATATTTGTTTAGATTTTTTAAGTTTAAAAAAAATTTTGCAAAATTATAAATTTTTAAAAATTATAAATAAATACGCCACATTCAGTAAAAGTGTAAAGGTTTAATTAATATTTTACTTATTTAGATGAAACTTCTAATTTATACTTATCACGAATTTATTATGAAGGTATATTTATTAAAAAGATAACGAAAGAATTGCTAAACTATTATAAATGATACACGATAGTGTTTCTCGAAAAATAAAGATTGATATTTTTCTTACTTTGATATTTATCACAATTTCTTAGAAGTAATATCATCACATCGGCTTATAACATTGAAATGTAATTTAATTCGAGTCTAAAAGCGTAAGGGTTTTAAAGTTAATTTCAGGATTTAAAGCCTTCGTAACGGGTACTTTCCTTATGAAGTTAAATGATCATTCATTTATGACCTTGTGATATATCCTTGTGTTATATCCCTTGTGATATATCTCTCTTGTGTATCTGTTTAATAAAGTTTGGAAGTTAGATAACCTTGTAATAATTTGTATACATCGCGTATTGCATACATAGTTTACATTGATTACATGATTAATAATTCACGAAAGAAAATAAACTTTGTCGTAACTTTCTTTAAAAATAGATTTTATGCGGAGAAATGTGTAATATATGTAAATAACAATGAAAATATTTCTTTAATAAAATCATGAAATTATTTACAATATAAATTATTAATAATATAAAAATCTATAACATTGAGCTTGATTAAAGGCAATGCCTTATCTTAATTTTACATTCAATTTCGTTTTTATTGAGGATGTAAAGCTGAAACATTTGACATTGTTAATTTTATGTGAAATATATTCTTTTACTAGCACTAAACTTTAGTTTAGAATGATTAAATGAAACCAAAAAAAGGAAATATATCTGAAAATTTGTGTGATAGAAGCATGAAGGAGAGTCAAAATTAAAAAGAGAGAGAATTAGTAAGATAAGAAGTGCAGTTTCAAAACAAAAATATTTTAATAATTCATAAATTCACATATAAATATACAAATTTAAAGTCGCTCAACATTAAATAGACCCGACGTTTCAATTCAAATTTGAACTTTTTCTAACGAGTAAAAACGAGAAGAAATTGGAGAAAGTTCAACGAATCCGTATTTCTCTCATGCATATTTAGGTATATACATTATGCATAAGAAAGATACGAATTAGTTGAGTTTGTTTCAATTTCTATTCGTTTTTATCCGCTAAACGTGGCTCAAATTTGAGCTGAAAGGCCCTTTAATGTTATGCAATTTGTATATGTTGTGTAATTTTATAAATTACACTAGTTTACAGCAACAAGTTACAGTGAACCATACAAGATGTTTCTTAAAATAGATTTTTGAGAAATGATGTCTCTCTTTGTAAACGAAATTTTAGCGGCATATCCGATTTCTGAAAAAAAAATTTTTTGCGATATTTGACATTCTTTTGTAAAAAGATGAAGATCTTAAAATTCCAATTAGAAATCATGAATATTGTTTATCTCCTATAAGTAGTATTGGAATTTTGCAACTTTTGGCGATTTTTACAAAGCGCTTACAAAGAGAGACTCATATAAGTATTTCACGGATTTTGATCAACTTTTGCATAGTTATTCGGGATACCAAAAGATAATCCCTGTTGAGCAATAAATTACACTTCTGTGGATTTTTCAAGAAAATCGTGATTTTCACGATGATGAGTCGTTTTCAAATCAATCGATAGATATTTCAAAAACGAATAATTTGCACTTCTTTGAATGTTAATGACGTTATATTTTAATGGAAGTACGGTTAGTAAATGTGATTGTGGCATAACACCAACGTTTATTCGATGCGTTCGGTATAGAAAGACAATAAGCTTCTATGACAATTACTATTCATCATTATGTGTATTTTGCCAGAAAGCTTTGTAAATAAATAACGAGAAATAAATATATGTATATTAAAAATTAATTTTTCTAATATACATAAAAATTACTCGTTTTTTATTG
>Ga0157364_1006435_pt1 | contig 12065 bp, 4 predicted proteins | sample AttsexASBM2_FD_111476 | JGI IMG/M metagenome (GOLD analysis project Ga0157364, IMG submission 111476) | Fungus gardens microbial communities from leaf cutter ant in Ribeirão Preto, State of São Paulo, Brazil - Atta sexdens ASBM2 | ecosystem: Host-associated > Fungi > Mycelium > Unclassified ...
AATTGCAAGTAAAAAAATTTAATACAGAAAGTTATGCAATACTGTGCAATATTTTTTATTTTATGATTAATATTATTATCATATTATATTATTACGTAATTTTTTCATCTAATACGATTATACATATAAGTTCAATAGTTAGTCGCTTAATAAACTTGTTTGAGGTATCAGTGCAGAATATAATAGTGACAATGTTCCAGCATTCTCCATTCAATGTTGACTTTATGCATGCTACGTCTAACATCTATTGTATATTATGACTTCCAAAGTGCTGTTGTGAAAAGCACTAGAATACATATGGTACCTATATACATTACATGTTATATTTGAGTCATGTTACGAAAACCTAACACATTTAGATATATATAAATTCTTGGACCAATTTAGAACAAGCGCTGTAAACGTACACAGATATTAATTATATCATTATACTTCAAATTAATATCGCATTCAAAATAATTGAAAGAATTAAATTTTAAATTTAAGAAGTAAATTATATCTCTACTGTAACAAAAAAATTTCAAATAAATGCAAAAGCAAAATTTTTCGAAAATTTAAATAAAGAAATCAAAATGATTTAATTGTTACTACAGAATATAAAAAAAATCTTTGATCGAAAAAATCTTTTACATGTAAATATTATTTTAACTGACGGTACATAAAGAATTTTAAGAGAGCTGCTATTCAGCTGAATAGCAGCAGTGAAAAGAGGCGTTTGGCGTTTGGACGATCGACCAGTCTGCAGAAAAACGCGGTTTAAGTTAACGTTCAGTTTAAAGTAGCTGCTTTCAATGAGACGTCTCATTACCGACGTCGCGCAAAAACATGAACAAAAAATTGTCGTTCCGCTTTTTCTCGAAGTTCACTATTTGTTGTTAACTCTCACCAAATTTAGCTGAAAATTTATAATTATGTACTTCATATAAAAAGAGATATCTCTCTTTTATCTTAAATCTGTATTACGTTTGTCGGATAAAGAATCACAATTTCTTTGACATTATATTTTTCTGCTCTTTTAATTTTTTCACTTTAAAATTATTTCTTAAATTATTAATAAGATCTATTTATTTAAAAAAATTTTTTTTATAATGCATCGACTAGATTAACAATGTATAATTCTAAACTAGATCACAGATTTATTGCTACTGTATCAGTAGTTATAAAGTAAGTTCTCGTAATCTTCTCACAATTTTTTCAAGAAAAGCCTAACATGTTCGATGTGTGCATTGACCACATAAAGGGACGCCGTAATGTCTCTTTTCAATCTCGAAGACGTTCCCGATATTTTCTCAATAATTTTGTGAAATCAGGTCAATCTATGAGCAAAAAAACTCAACGCTAATGTAATCTTTAATCCATTATCGAATATCTCTTAAATATTCATTCATATATTTAATGTAATTTTATACCATTTCTTTTGTGTATACCTTCATAATAAATCTGAAGATCATTAAAGTTGGAGAGAAATAATTGCAAACGTTTTCTCAGACAAACTGAGAAAGCAGTATTGAGCGAAATGAAACCACACTCGTAATTACCCGAGCAAGTTTCGAGACAGCTGTATCGTTGAATTTCATGGATGAGGAGTTTAAGACGCTCTTAATACTTGGAAAGTAAGAAACATACAAGTAAGTGCTAGAGATATGTAAAGAGTGCCAATAAATGTGGTGAATTCAACTCTCATATCTATTCCGAAATTGAAACACTCAATATTGTTGTATAAAAGAAGACGCGAACGAGATGAAAAGATAAATGGAAGTCCTCGGCAACACATATATCTATTTCTGAGCTGCGGAATGATATTGGACATTCTAATTCCGACGATATTTCTATATTTAAATTGCAATATAACTTGTAATCTATTAACTTGAAACCATTGTCAAACTTTTACTTCGGAAATAAATCACGCCAAGATACATATCGATGGCATAAGCAAACAATTATCTAATCTTTCATTTTCGAACGGAAATTATTTCAAGAAATATATATTTATTTATATATGAAATGAGTCGTTTCAAGCGATGTCGATTTTTTTATGTATTATCAATTGTTGAATTTTTGTTGAAAACATTTTTTCAGAAAATATAACACGAAAAGAAGATCAATGTATTACTTAAAATAAATCACTTTCTTCTATAAGATAAAATTAATGGAAAATCAAATTTTTATTATATAATATTTTATTAAATTAATTTTATTATATTAACATTATATTATATAATATCGATGTCTTTTTTTGTATTTTTACGCGGTTTATCAAACTTTTCTTTATATATATTAGTGAGAATAAGGATAATTCTGTAACGCAAAATTAATTATAATGAACGACGGTTAATTGCTGAGGTGTTTTGGAAATTTCTGTGATATTTCAGGCGCGTGCGGTGCGCAATGCTGCAGTACTCGGTAACCTTTGACATTTGGACGCGGAAACGTTTCTCATATCCGCTCGGTTAAAGCTCAATACTCTGGCCTCGGAATTAATAGTGGAGAACCGGCCGAATTAAACATTGCATGCTCAAGTATCATAACTTCGCACACGATAAAAAGGATCGTTTTTTGATCTTTGATTTGAGAATTTTTAAAAACTTTGCGACGATCTTACGCGAAGTTCACATTTTAAGTTGAGGAAATTATTTCTGTATTACTGGATAAATTTAAGTAATTCACTGTCAAGTTATAATATAAAACATCAAATCTAGAAGTTATGAAATAATAAGCAATTATAAATCATGGTGATAAGAAAAATAAGATATACTTTTTCCTTAAAATGTTAGTGAAAAGAAATTGTCTCAAAAATCTGTTAATGCAGGGTTAATGCTTCAATGCGAGTAATGCTTCAAATTCATAATCATCAAATTCATAATCAATAATTAGTCGTTGCAAATAAACAATGTAGGCATTTAGCATGGAGCATATGCAAATATTGTGCAATGATAGTAAATTTTTATTATTATTTAATAATACCTTGATCTATAATAGATAAGATGATAAAGTTCGAAACGAGTGCAATAGTTAATCATATTCGATCGCAATAACAATCAACGATAATCCGCATGATATCGAGAAATGGAAGTTCACTACTGTAACTATAACCGTGCGCAATTTCACACGCGATAACTACAATCTCGGAAAAAGCAATCTTGGCGCACAAATTCGTCGATTGACTGATGATTGCGACAAAGGAAATAAAGGTCGGATAAGTGAAAACACAATTTTACGAGATGATGTAATAGAAATCTATGCGCATTTTCTTCTTTATGTCGACATTTGTCAAAATATATTGGAGCGCCAAGAAAAGTGATAAGAAGTTTATTTTGCTAGTGTAGAATTTTATTTGTCAACGACTTATCTCTCGGTAAAATATTTCGGAAAATGTCAACTGGTTTAAAAGTGCAATCTGACCTTAAGTTATCAATGAAACAACTTGTCTCTCCACGAAATACTTAGGAAAATGTCAACTGATCCAAGAGTGAAATTTAATCTCAATGAAATATAATAAAACTGAGGAGTTTTCAGTGATTTGCTTTTAAAAATAAAAAGCTCGAAGTTTAAGAAGTCAAATATTCCGAAAATTCCATCTGGGCGATCATTTATATTCCAACATGACCAAAACTGCCAGCTCTTACATTACGAGCTAAACAGACAAAGGACTATTTATCGCCATGAAACACCGAAGTAATATACCGGGTGTCTTAATAGGTCATCTTTTTTCTAAATTGTAAGTATTATATAAACCGAAAATGAATAGCGGTTGTTTTAATATTAAAAAGATAATTTTCTAATGATAAACAGTCAAAAATATTTTAAGTCTAAAAACAAGAAATTATATCGCACAGCCTCGGTCTTTTCGCTTAATTTTGCATGAATATGTAATTTTAAATCTATCTTAAGAAAATCTTTAATATGTTTAATTATTAATATATTTAATGTGAAAATACAAAAAAATTTATATTAAAGAAAATTTGGATTTTCGGTTACAATACGATTTCTGATACACCTTGTATACCGATTTCATGATTCGAAGGGGATAACCGTATGGCGAATTTCATGAAGGGGACGCAGACGGATTTGCATCGCTATGGTAAAAGGATCCTGCACCCTCGCATTCATGCTCGGGGAATGTTGAATCGTTTGATGGTGGTGCACAGCCCGTATTTTAGACTGTTAAGGCAGACATTGAACCGTTTGTCCGGAAAAAAATCGAAAGTCGCAAACTCTGAATATTGACGTATAATCGGAATATACAATATAGTTCTGTATAATCGCGTTCTTATCACGCTTATCAGGGTTAGGTTGCTACAGAAAATAAATTTTAAAATTCTGACTTTTCCAGGTTTTCTAGATGAAAATAGAAAACTTTCCAATATAAAATATGTAAATTTTAACAATATGTAAATTTTAAAGTCAAGAGTTGTAGGAAAGCTAGCCTATATTATTAAAAACGCAAAAAAGGCTTAGTAACATATTAAAATTTTGAGTGCAAATTCAACAAAAAATAAATTAATATTGGAAAAAAGAATGCAGTTATGAAAAAGAGTGATCAAATAAAAATACTGAATAAAATATAAATTTTAATTATTTTATTAAAATCGTTTAAAGTGTGCCAGTTTTGAATGTATTTTATTATAAACATCAGATATAATGTTAAAAAATTATCACTATCTGAAATAGGAACAGTTTAAGGAAATTGTGAGCAAATTTCAAAATTCCAAACTTTTTTACATTTTCCCCTGATTTTTCCCGGTTTTTCAGGTCTGGCAATCCTGCTTATTGTATTTATTATAATTTCATTTAAAAAATCTATTCTAATACGAAGCTCTTTGCAATTTTATTTCATACAAAATATTATATAAGAAAAAATATCAAATGACATATAATAAAAATCGTTCAAAAAGAGAATTATAAAATATATACAGAAAATAAATATATTAAAACAATTTAGAAACTAACTTTTTCTGTAAACAGATAATCAGTAAAAATAATTACTAATTAAACATACAAGAGATTAAGAATGGAATACTTAAAAATGATTTGCTTTTAGTTATTTTGAAATATTCTATATATTCTATATTATCTACTTTTTATAAATATTTGTCTTTCGAGTGCTCGGAAATCGCAAGTAAAGGTAAGCATAGACTTATTTTAACAATATTGATTCATTCTAACAGAGTGTCATTCATCTGGTCGTTTTATAGTACGAGAATCACGAGAGAAGTGTGTGCGTGTGTGTGTGTATGTGTGTGTGTGTGTGTGTGTGTGTGTGTGTGTGTGTGTGTGCGTGCGTGCGCGCGCGTGTGTGTGTGTGTGTGTGTGTGTGTGGGGTGTGCGCGCGTGCGCGCGTGTGTGTGTAGCGATCGTCAGCAATTAATCGACTTCGCGCACAGGCAGCTTGATTTACAGCGACACGATGGCCACGTTCATAAAACCTCGACAAGTTTATTAAGCTGGGCATCAAATGTAAATGAGAGATCTGACGAGAATCCATGTGCCCATCTTGTCGCTGCACGGACTTGTGAACTTTGTCTTTATAGAAGCACCCGTCTCTTATACACATCGTAAATCAAATATCACAGAATTATTTGTATAAAGTGAGTTGCTTTTTCATATTAGAGTTTTTTTATTAATTTCAATTGAATTTTTCTCTAATAGAGATTATAATTCAATTATAGTTCTTAATTTTCAATTTTTAACTTTTAACTACAATATATATCTTTATATATTTGTCTCCTAAATGAGAAGTTATTAAAATATCAATTAAACAAAAAATAAAAATAGACATTGTATAATTTATCTTTTATGATGTCACTTAGTAGTCATGTAAATAAAATTTGAGAGTTTAGCGCAACAATAATTTTTTTCTAATTTGTTTAAACACTTAAGAAAATTAATCGTAAAAAATAAAAAATTAAATGTAAAATAATTTCCTAAAAAGTATGTAAATGTTCTTTAAAAAATAAATTAAACGTTTTCCTTACACATGTTGCATCCAATTAAAAATAAAACCCTAAATGCATCAACAGCGAGAAATACGCATACACTGTGACACGATAATTTTCTTATCGTTAGAAAAACGGAATATTTGAAGATATTTATACATATATGCGTTTTCCCTCTTTCTAGAATTTGTTCATCTGGATGTAATCCTGATAGAAAAGTTATCATTCACTTATTGAATCACTCCTACTGAATCATCATCACGGATCACACCCGTTTCACAAACGAATCGTAGCAACCCAATTGCGTGATAAGGTGGCATTAGGTTCATGAATAAGACATGTTACTTGTTCGCGCAATATTTCCTTGAGAAAAATCTCAAAAGTTTTCTTATGTACAAGAGGAAAAATTCATGATGCAATTACAATTGCAAAAGAATATTGTATCTTCTTTCTTTGTGTGCACTTTGATAAATATAAAAAAATATCTTTAAATTTTCTTTAATAAATTTTTCATCAAATTATTATTAATTTTCTGAATTTGTTAAAGTATTTAGTTCAATTAATTGTTATCACATTTTATTACTTTATGTTCTTTATAATTTCAATATGCAATTCACAATTTTGTTTTAATATATATATTTTTTACTTAAAATTTTTTACTTAACGCAAATATTTATGCAATACCTTAAAATACATTATGATTGTTTCTTTGAGAAAAGATCATCTTTTTGTCATATCTATAAATTTTAGATTTTTTTACATTTCACTATGACATTTGTAAGTTTCATTCTGTTATTTTCATTCCAATGTTAATTTTGTCAAGCAAGAAATTCTCATTATTCACATACTTGACACATTGCAATGAATAGAAGAATGAAAGAGAAACAGACAACGCGTGACAAATTCTCTTAATGTATTCCGAGAAAGTGGTGTCAAGGAAAACCTTTTCGTTGACTTTTAGAAGCTCAAAAGAAGAACATGAAAGAACATTTATCCGCGAAAGAAGATAGAATCGTGAATCATGATCTTCTATTTTGGAATTTATTATTATATAACATGTGGCTGTCATTCTTCGAACAAAACTTTCGAAAGCTTGTCACTTTTGCAATCGTTAAATAGGCCATGATCGAGAACTCGAGGAAAAGAAAATGTATATATAAAAAGAAATGAAACATTATTGATTAATGTTCTTGGTTATGAAAATTATGATGCGAGTTTCGCGGCTGTTTGAAATAATATACACACGAAAATTTAAGGCAAACTTACTTCGCGTTTAATATTCTACATGCACTAATCATTATCATTGTCAAATTTGTGTTTATTACAATAAAATAATAGGATAAATGATTAAACGAATAAAATCATATATAAATCAAAAAATAAAATAAATAAAATGAAAAAATAAATTTAAAAACTCCTGACAGAAAACGTAATAAATACCAGAATTTCGGTGTAAACCAGAAGCTTCGGAAAAACACATCGTGTAGAGATAATTTTTATTGATTGGGCGTTGAAACGACGACACTTTAAATCCGATAATGGATCTACCATTCCGAGTAGGACATGGAATTGAGATTACACTGATTACACACATGCCAAAATTTTGTATGACACCAGTGATGTTTTGTTATCGATAATTATAATTGGTGCCACGTATCAATATCAAAAAAGACTTGATTGAACGGCATAAATACACAAACAAAGATAAAGGTGGCACAATAAAGTAATAAAAAATCATATAACATATATATATATATATATATAAAAACGGATGCAGCAGCAATTACATTTTTTGAATTACATTTACTTTTTTATATTAATTATTAATATATTAACGCGATATCAATGCGATGCATAAATTATTTTCCAAGACATAAATAAAAATAAAAATAAATTCTAGTATCCTGATTATTTAGTTTCGTATATAATCAACTATCGTTTGCGTGTTTATAAATGCGTGTTTATAAAAAACGTAATTGCACGTCGTGCGTATTTAACATTTTAAATTCCAATAGTGCTGCAGGCTCTATACTTATTGTTAGCTGTCCGCACGAGGAAAAAATAGTATTTGGTACACGTACACATGCAGGTTATAGAGATTTTTTAATGGCTCGTGAAAGAAGAGAGCGATTGGCGAAAAATCTACATGATTTTTTTATATGCAATATATAGATAATAAGATATTATATGCGAATTGCAATCACATGGAAAAACATAAATATTTCGATCATAGGTTTTGGTCTTCTTTAGTGAAAATAAAAACATGAAAAATGTAAATTAATTCAATAAAGTAAGACATTCTCTCGATAGGCACAAATTATGTTAAGCCAAAGAATAGTGGGGATTATCACCCAGAAGTGTCTAATATAATTCTAGATAAAATGACATTAGATATCGATAAGAGAAACTGTTGTAAGTAAGTAATACATGATAAAGAACAAAGAAATAGAGTAAGAAAAAGATAGACTGCAGTAGCGGTGAAAGATAACAGAGAGACTTAAATTATTTTTCACTGTTACAATCATATCTTATTCTTTTATCGGTGTTTTCTGTCCAATTTACATTGGACAGTGGCATTCTGGGTGATAATCTCACTATTCTTAATGTAATTTATGCATATCGAATGTCTTACTTCAACAACAAAATTTACGTCTTTCCACGAATGTTTTATTATGACATCACAGTTTGCAACTATCATTTTCTCAATCAAAATCTTTATGCGTTTTTGTTTGCATTGAAGAAAACTTACAAAGTGTCTGCATTTAACATGTAATATCTTATTAATAAATATATATCGCAGCAACAACCATGTGCGCTCTTATTGATTATTTATATTTCTTATTACTGATTAATTACGTAAAAATTATTGCAGAGCTAGAATGAAGAAAAGAATAACATTCATATATATATTTTATTTAATTCATTATTGTATACCATTCTATTTCATTCCCATTCTATTATAGGCTTTCTACAATAAGTCATTATCTAAACTTTAAGTCTTAAACTATAAGAAATTAACCAATCATAATCGATTATTCTTCGACTGTGATTGATTAATTTCTTATAACTTAAAACTTAGGTTGTAGCTTATTGTAAAAAGCTCATTACACGTATTCGGTGATAATTGTATTTTATCATCTTGGATTGCGTTATCCATTGGTAAATATATATTATATATAAGTTTTAGAACACTTCATATAAACAAGGATCGAGAATCAACGTGGCATCGAGCATGAACGCATGACAATATGCACGTGCGACCCCTGTCGATTGTGTGGAGTCACCCTTAAATGATTCATAGCACACGCATAGACAGAGAGGGCTATTCGGAGACAAAAGCTTCTAGTCTCGTTCGCACGCGTAACGTATCGATCGGTCGCGACTTTTTGCAACTGTGACGGAAGCAAAGAAACTCGTTAAAAACGCGGAATGAAAGTTGCGGCTTCAGCGAAAGCGCGAGAATAAAAAAGTTTGTTTTATGTTACGAGTCGCCTTATATGCGTCGCCTCGAAGAGAATGCCTTACTTAAAGATTCAGAAAACGTAATTAATAGAAGAACGAACGTAGTGGGCGTAAAGGCAAACATCATCCTTATGAAACTGTAAGAAACTGACAGAACTTTAATAACAGATTTTTCTTGTATGAAAATCATTGAATATTATACGTGTATCCCAAATTTACTGTGACAACCATTAATGACAGATTCCTGGATTATTTCGATACGAAGATCTTATATAATATCAAAATGTCGAAGCTGTAATAGTTTTTAAATACCAGAAGGAGGTTTAAAATTAATAAAGCAAATTTCGGACAGTTTAATTGATTTCGTTGTCATTTAAAAATTGTCTTCGAAATTTTGGCTCTATTATGATCTTCATCTTGAAATGATCTCAGAAATCTGTCATTGATGGGGGAGGGTTATTACAATAAGTATAAATTATCCTCTATATATATAAAGTTAAAATAAAGACGCACGCAAATATATGATAATCGAAATCATTTCTTTGGATGATTCACCGATTAGCTTGTTTGACTGTCGGCTCCCCTGACGACGAAAAGATTATAGACGGTTTCCTATTTTCACGTATCAGACTGTTTCTTATTTTCGTACACGTTTCGCGTGACATCGACTTTGGATCAATAATTCTCTCTCTTTCTCTTGTGCAATGTGCTTTCCATGATTAGTTTATAATCGGAATAAGTTATACATATCGCTCATAGATGCACGATAGACGCATACAGTCGAAAACGTCCTAAATAACATTTAGCAAACAGATTTGATGAAGAAGAAAGAAAATCTATAAATAAAAATTTTTGAATATTTATAAAAATTTCTTATGGCAGTAAGAAAATCAAACGACAACAATCTTTTCTATTTAGTAGCGAAAAGTCAAATTAAAGTGTTAGAAAACGAAACACATGTTTATTCAAATCATATCGATTTTGTTACGTCATCTAAAGCAGGGAAATCAGGGTTAATATGTACAATATTTTCAAAATATGAAATGTCATGCGATGCCATTTGATTCATTCGTAAGTCGAATACAAATACATGCCGATGAAGCATTTTTTTCGTAGCTTTTCATCTGTCTCTAAAAATCTGTTCAAATTTCAAATTGAGTGAAAGATTTAAGGGAAGTTTTTAACTGTATGTATGTATGCAGATTGATTGATACCACGACCTATAAAATCGATTTGCCACCACTGATAATTCGCGATACAAACAGTTACCGCTTGAAAAACTCTCGATCTAGAAAAATATGGCATCATCCGCATTCGCTGCTTCCATTTGTCAAGATATTGAATGTCTATCAAAGTGCATACGAAGAATAAAATCATTTTGCGACTGCCTTCGCATTTCAGTATTGCACAGTGATTTTTCCGAAAACTTCAAAACAACCATTTGAGAATGAATGTTTGTTGGTAGACAAGATACAATAGACACAAAAGCGCGTTAAATTCGCGAAAATAAAGTATTTAGAAAAACATACGTTATGCTTGGCATGTAATGCCTATTATTTTGAACATGCAAAGTCTTTGTTGAATAAAAAAATTGGGATTAAAACAGGAAAATATGCCACATTTACAATTCGTATAAATTGTAAATAGCTATATTTGACATGTAAATTGTATCGCTCGCAAATGTTTTTACCTGACGATTAATTAAAAAAATTCTTATATTTATCAGCATATTAAGATCTCTTTAATAGATGACTATTGATCAAAAATTAATTATGATATTATTTCAGTAATTTAGCTATTTTCAAATCTGATAATTTGAGTTCGATTTAAACATTAAAGCTCCAGCTTCGACCATTATGGGCCTTCATTTTCTATTTCCTATTATTGTGTTTTTATGCATACAGTTTAATAAGAATCTTATTATTGTTATTGTTTAGAAATTCTTATAATTTTTTATAATTTAGTAAAATTTTTCCTATTATTATTTCTGTAATTCGTAACGATATTATTGTAAAATAAATCACTTCTCGTATAAACTTACATGAAACGGGGAAAATGAGCCATGTATTCATACGGATATATATATATATATGAGACTTTCATTTCTTATGTATCTTGAAATTTTAATTAATAACCTTTGTTTTTGTCGATATTACATCGTCATACATACAAATATTGCATATGCGGATTATACTTTCCATGAATACAGTTCACTGTATTCGTCTAATAATATGTAAAATTATAGTAGGACGTCATTTAAACTGGCTACGAAATAGACAAAATTTTTAAGAGAAAAAGATCTATGATATTTCAAGATACATTTTCTGTTTCGTTCGCTCATTTTCGCTTTCATTTCATTGCTATTTGTGCAAATTTATGAGCCCAACGGGATTCACCTTTGGGAGATAATGAATGACGCGAATTTTGCAAAATATCCCGAGAGAAAATGCGAATTTTAATGAAAAGTGATTACAATTATAAAGTTTCCACAGCGTGTATTATATCGGATATCTAAATTAAATAGAAACTAGAATTTGAACTTTGCTCTCTTCTTGTTTTGTATTCCCACTCTTTCGCTTTCTCTCTTAGAAAGACGTCTAAGCCTGTTTCATTCCAGTTGCAGAAGATAAAATAAGTTCTACCTATATATTTTTAGCTCGACATACA
>Ga0157364_1006436_pt1 | contig 12063 bp, 10 predicted proteins | sample AttsexASBM2_FD_111476 | JGI IMG/M metagenome (GOLD analysis project Ga0157364, IMG submission 111476) | Fungus gardens microbial communities from leaf cutter ant in Ribeirão Preto, State of São Paulo, Brazil - Atta sexdens ASBM2 | ecosystem: Host-associated > Fungi > Mycelium > Unclassified ...
CATCTGCCATCATTCAGAAACGGGAGAGGATCCTTTGAGCATTCATCCTCGGGGCTTTTGCTGACTATGAAAATTATTAAATATGTTGGCCCTGACACTAAAAAAACTAACCGCCAGATTTTTACCACTCGTCGCGATCCCAGCACCGTCACCAAGCTCAAGGTACACTGGGGAAAGGGGCGATACCCATTCTGTTTGCATGGTTTTTATGGCATGGCTCTTGCTTAGTCATAGGAAAGAGTGATGACTCATGAGGACCTATGGCTAACTATACCCTGCGTCAGTTGAAGTATTTTATTACCACCGTAGAGTGCGGCAGTGTCGCGGAAGCCTCACGTACCCTGTATATCGCCCAGCCCTCAATCTCTACAGCGATAAAAGGACTGGAGGACAGTTTCGGCGTACAGTTATTTATCCGCCATCATGCCCAGGGCGTCTCTCTGACACCCTCGGGGGCACGTTTTTACCGCAAAGCGCAGAAGCTGCTGCGCATGGCCCATGAATTTGAGCAGAATGCGCTGGCGGATAACGATATGGTTGCCGGTCAGATCGATATCGGCTGCTTTGAAACCGTAGCCCCCCTGATCCTGCCACGGCTGATTGCTGGCTTTAAACAACGCTATCCAGGGGTGGAGTTTATCCTGCGAGACGGTGAGCAACACGAACTGGTACAAGGCCTGACCGCCGGCAGCTTTGACTTGGCTCTGCTGTATAAACATGAACTGGATAACAGTATTACCACCGAACCGCTGATGCCGCCATCGAAGCCCTACGTGCTACTACCGGCGGATCACCGTTTTGCCGGCCAACAGTCGGTATCGCTGAAAGATCTTGCCGCGGAACCGATGATCCTGCTGGATGTACAGCCAAGCCGAAACTATTTTGTCGGCCTATTTACTCAAGCGGGTCTGACGCCGAACATTGTCTTCAGTTCACCCTCAATTGAAATGGTACGCGGTATGGTTGGACAAGGCTTTGGCTATGCGATCCTAGTGACCCTGCCACACAGCCCTTACAGTTATGACGGTCACCCACTGGTGACTCTGGCGATCCGCGAAGAAGTGGAAGGATCCGGGCTGTCTGCGGCCTGGCTGACGCGCACCCAACTCACCAAACCGGCACGGTTGTTTGTCGATTTCTGCAAGGAAATGCTGTCTCAGGAAGTCTGAGACAGATTTAACGAGCGGTAGCGTCATTCAGGTAGGTTGCCGCATCCAGGCACACAGGTTCTCCAGCATCTGACTACAGCTCTGAAGTTGATCGATGGCGACAAATTCATCCGCTTTGTGGCCCTGATCCATACTGCCGGGACCACAGACCATAGTGGCCACTCCGGCCTCATCAAACAATCCGCCTTCGGTGCCGTAGGGAACAGTGCTGGCCTCATTACAGCCGCTCCATTCCATCACCCAGCGGGCAATATCGGACTGCGGATCGGTATACAGCCCTGGATACCGGCTGATTGGTGTGAACTGAATGGCGGTTTCTGGCGATACTGCCTGCATCTGCGGCAGCAAACTATGCTGCGCATAATGGCTAATCGCCTCAATGGTGTCATCGGCAGACTGGTCCGGGAGATGACGCAATTCAAAGTCAAAACTGCACTCCGCTGGCACGATATTCAAGGCGCTGCCGCCACGTATCACCCCAGTTTGCAAGGTACTGTAGGCCGGAGCAAAACGGCTGTCCTGATGGCTGCTGAGCTGCTGCGACAGATCCCCCATATAGGCAATCAGCCGGCTAGCGTACTCAATGGCATTCACGCCCTGTGGCGCATAGGCGGAATGACACGCATATCCCTTCACCTGACAGCGCATCGCCACCTTTCCTTTATGGCCGAACACCGGACGCATCTCTGTGGGTTCACCGATGATACACAGCGCCGGTTTTTGCGGGTGACTGTTCAACATCTCTATCAGACTACGCACCCCGAGACAGCCCACTTCCTCATCATACGAAAAGGCCAGATGCAGAGGCATACGCAGTGGCTGTTGCAGAAATGCCGGTAGCGCCGCCAGCACACAGGCGAGGAAACCCTTCATATCCGCAGCGCCGCGACCGTAGTAGCGCCCCTGTTGCTCCGTCAGAGCAAACGGCTCCACAGTCCACGCTTGTCCGTCTACCGGTACCACATCGGTATGCCCAGAGAGCATCACGCCACCGGCCTGCTCAGGCCCCAACCACGCATGCAGGTTGGCTTTGGTGCCCTCGGGGTTATAAATCAGCTGATGGCTGATCCCAAGGGTAGATAGGTAATCAGCCACCTCACTGATCAGCGCCAAATTCGATTCCCGGCTGGTGGTATCAAAGGCCAGCAGCCGCGCCAGCCAGTTGCGTGCATTATCGGTCATCACCCGGTACCCCATAGCCCGGGGCCAGTGACGGATTGATCGCCCGCAGAATGTAATCGTCCATCTGTGGCTGATAACTGTCCCATAACCCACTCAGTACTCCAATAGGATCATCCTCAGCCCAGTCCACCCGCAGGTCAACGATTGGCCACACCAGATCACCCACCACTTTCAGTGCCGCCGAATGTACCGGTCCGGCTTCCCCTCCGGCGGCAATACCGGCCTGCATCGCGGCAATCAGCCGTGCTGCCAACTGACCGCTACTCTGCTCAAAAGCGGTGACCATCGATTCAATCACCCGCGTATCCGCCAGCATATTACCGGCGACCACACACTCTTTCCCCGCCAGCGCATGGTAGATCCCCAGGGTTTTACTGCCACTGAAGAAAGCGGTATTTCCCTGCGCATCAATCGCGGTCACCTGACGGTATTCGCTGTAGCCCTGACTGAATAAAATCTCATCAATACCCTGACGGGGGGCTGCGCCTTTCTCAAGCTGGCTGAGGATCTCTGGCCCCAGTGCCGGCAGGGTAATATTTTGGCTTGATACCGCGCCGACACCTGCCCGTAACCACGGACAGCGGGCGCCGACAGCAATACTGGAAGAACTGATGGCAATGCCTAACTGCCCGGTTTCCGGGCAACGTGCTGCAATAGAAAATGTCATTGTTTCTCCTCAAATTAAGCCGTCGTGTCCTGATCGGGGATCACCGCAATCACATCAATTTCCATCAGCCATTGTGGCTGTGCCAATGCCGATACCACCAGCCCAGTAGAGATAGGAAACACCCCTTTTAGCCATTTACCCACTTCTTGGTAGACCGGCTCACGGTAGCGGGGATCGGTCAGGTAGGTAGTGGTTTTGACAATATGGGACAGTTCACTGCCCGCTTCTTCAAGGAGCTGTTTCACATTTTTCATCGCCTGTTCCGCCTGTGCCCGCGGATCTCCTAGACCTACTAGGTTCCCCTCAAAATCGGTGCCGACCTGACCGCGTACATACACGGTATTGCCCGCTCTGACCGCTTGGCAGAGATCATTATCCAGCGTCTGATTCGGGTAGGTCTCTTTGGTATTGAACATACGAATCCGGGTATGGGTCGGTGTACTCATCGGGGTGTCCTTCCTTCAGTCAGTCATGGGTAAGCGGCTTACAACAGCCTTCTTTTACGAGTGACATCATCGCTACAGCTAAGCAACAGAGAAATTATTTTTTTTATACTGACTGCCTAGCTAAAAACTTATTAAGTTTTTTCTGAAGCAGGGGAGACGAAAACTACCGAGCGGAAAGGCAGGGGCCACGCCCTGCCCCTAAATTCAGAAGCGGAGTGACAGGCAGGTTAGGCTGCCATCCATTTTTTTAAATTCGCTGGTATCGATCTCAATAATCGGCATACCGATTTGCTGCAGTTTCGCCAAGGTCTGCGGATAGCCCTCTGGAGTGATCAGCGTCCCGTTTATCAGCAGGGTATTACCGGCGTAAGCTTCACTGTCAGGGATGACTATCCGCTGGTAGCCTGCAAACACCGGCAGATCATGGTAGGTAGCGGTCAGTAGCAGGGTATTGTTACCGATATAATTGACGACGCTTTTCAAATGTAAGCCCGCCGGGACCGTGACTTCACTGACCTGATAGCCAAAAGGCGTCACTGCTTGACGGAACTCATCAATACCGGCCTGATCAGTACGGGCAGTCAGACCGATAAAAAACTGACGTCCTGCCAGCAGCACATCACCACCGTCGAGGTGGCCGCCGCCCTGCATCCGATAGAGCGGCCGATACTTCTCCAGTTCTGCGGCCAAGGAAATCTCTTCCCCCTGACGGCTTTTAGCCCCTGGGTGGGTAATAATCGCCAGTTCCGGGATCACCACTGCCGGATCTTCAACAAAATGCGCATCGGGAAACTCTGGTTCCGCAGGCAAAATTGTCACCCTCAGGTTCAGTTCTAATAAAATTTCGATATAACGGAAGAATTGCTGTCGCGTCTGCAGGCTGTCCGGCTCCCCGGCAGTTGCCGTGGTTTCGCCATTGGCGCAGTTCAGAGAGGGTAACCGGGTAATAACCTGAGTGAAATCCATAACATCTCCTGTTCCGGAGACGCTTTCTCTCCGGCCTTAACCGTGATTAACGTTGCGAGGGAGTTCCCCGTAATACAACAAAGCCGCAGGCGAAGTGCCTGCGGCTTGAAACTTCTCCAGCAGCTTTAGCTACGAGTTTGCTGCAACACTCCCTTACTGCTGTATTGGCGGCGATGCACCAGCAGACCGGACAGTACCACAAGCACGGCCAGGATGCCCGTCGCGATAATTTCGCTGCGATGATCCGGCATAAACAACATAGCACAGAGAATACCGACGATAACCACGATGATGGCGTAGGTCAGACCCGGGAACAGCCACATTTTGTAGTCCGGTGACTCCCCGCGAGCTTCCATACGTTTACGCATCACTAAATGAGACAGCGCAATCACCAAGTAGACCAGTAACGCAATGGCTCCAGAACTGGCAAGCAGGAAATCAAACACCGCCGCAGGGGCAAAGTAGTTGGCAAATACCGCCAGGAATGCGGCAGCGGTAGACAGTAATACCGCCGCCCATGGGGTACCGCTACCACTGGTTTTCCCTGCTACTGCTGGCGCATCTTTACGTTTTGCCAGTGAGTAGAGCATACGAGAAGAGGTATAAAGTGCCGAGTTCAGGCAGCTACAAACCGCCGTCAGAACCACAATGTCTACAATCAGACGGGCATGCGGGATACCGATCAGTTCCAGCACTGTCTGATAAGATCCTTTATTGGCCAGGTCCGGGGTATTCCACGGCACCAGCGAGACGATAAACAGGATCGACAGCAGATAGAACAGCGAGATACGCCAGATCACCGAGTTAGTGGCACGAGAGATTTCACGACCTGGGTTTTTCGACTCTGCCGCCGCAATGGTCACAATTTCGGTACCCATAAACGAGAACATGGTGGTCAGTACTGCTGCCAACACTGCACCAAAACCGTGAGGCATAAAGCCACCGGTATCGTACAGGTGCGACATGCCACTGACTTTACTGCTTGGGATCAGACCGAAGATAGCGATACACCCCACCACCAGGAATGCCACAATGGCGACCACTTTCACCAGCGCCAGCCAGAACTCAAATTCACCGTAATGTTTAACGCTGAACAGGTTACTGGCGGTCAGTAATAGGGTGATAACCAAGGTAAACTCCCAGATGGCGACCTGCGGAAACCAGCTGTTGAGGATGGTGGCGGCAGCATTGGCCTCTAGGGGGATAACCAGTACCCAGAACCACCAGTACAGCCAACCGATGGTAAAACCAGCCCAGCGACCGAGGGCCTTCTGTGCATAGGTTGAAAATGAACCTGAATCAGGGGTGCTAACGGCCATTTCAGCCAGCATCCGCATAATCATAACCACCAGACCGCCCGCGATCAGGTAGGCGATCAGTACTGCCGGGCCAGCTTCGGCAATCGCATGCCCTGACCCGACGAATAAGCCAGCACCGATCACTCCAGCAATGGAGAGCATACGGATATGGCGGGATTTCAGCCCCGGAGATAAAGTGTCTGTACCAGAAGAAGTCACGCTCATGAATTCCCTCATAATAGTTTTTTGTCGGAGTCACCTCTGTGGACGGTGCCCCGCGGTTGATCGGGAAGTGATGCTTATCACTCCGGGGAGGAACGATCCCCGGAGCCTATTATCCAGAACGTCTGTTAGGCAGCGTGCTGTTTCAGTGCTTGCACCAGAATGGTCAATCCCTGACGGAACTGCTCAGTCGGGATAGTCAGCGGGTACAGGAAACGGATAACGTTACCTTTCTGACCACAGGTCAGCAGTAACAGCCCCGCAGCCATGGCCGTGGACTGCACCTGACGAGCAACATCCGCACTGCTCAGTTCTAGCGCGACCATGGAGCCGAGTCCACGGATTTCGCTGATAGCCGGACAGGCAGTTTGCACCTCTTGCAGGCAACTTACCAGCTCGCTACCCAGTTGCTGTGAACGCTGACACAGTTGCTCTTCTTCGATAACGTCCAGTACCGCGTGTGACGCAGCGATAGACAGCGGGTTACCCGCGTAAGTACCACCCAGTCCGCCTGGGTTTGGCGCATCCATCACCTCTGCACGGCCACAGACCGCGGATAACGGGAAACCACCGGCCAAGCTCTTCGCCATGGTGATGATGTCAGGCTTAACATCATAATTTTCCATAGCAAACAACTTACCGGTACGGCCAAATCCGGTTTGCACTTCATCGGCAATTAACAGAATACCGTGTTTGTCGGCCAGCTCACGCAGCGCACGCATAAACGCCGGTGGCGTGACGCGGAAGCCGCCTTCACCCTGTACCGGCTCCAGTACGATCGCGGCCACATTATGCGGGGCGATATCACAATGGAACAGATCATCAAGGCTGTTCAGTGCCTGTTCCACAGAAACGGTTTTCTCGTCAGGGAAACGGGCGTGGAACACAGACGGGACCATCGGGCCAAAGTCCTGCTTGTAAGGGGCCACTTTGCCGGTCATCGCCATGGTCATCATAGTACGGCCATGGAAAGAGGCATTGAAGGTGATCACACCGTGACGGTTGGTGTAGCTGCGGGCGATTTTCACCGCATTTTCTACCGCTTCAGCACCGGTTGAGAAGAAAGCCGTTTTAGCCGGACCTTCCACTGGCGCACGCGCATTGATGCGCTCAGCCAGCGAGATATAACTCTCGTAAGGCACTACTTGGAACGCAGTATGGGTAAACTTATCCAGCTGATCTTTTACCGCCGCAACCACTTTCGGATGACGGTGGCCGATGTTCAGTACCGCGATACCGCCGGCAAAATCGATGACATCACGGCCTTCGGTGTCGGTCAGGGTCGCATTTTCAGCTTTGCTGGCATACCAGTCGCACATCACGGCATTGCCACGTGGCAGAGCGTTTTGCTTGCGTTGGTTCAGGGAGTTTGTTGCGTCACTCATGGTGTATCTGCCTCGTTAATCTGATGGTTCTTTTCTTGTGATAAAACTCCATTTATTTATCCTGCCAATTAGGGTAGTTTCTAGTGCCATTTACCATCTAAATGAAGGTACCAATTGCGAACACTTTACGCGGATCACCTGTTGGAGCGCCTGCAATTCGACAGTCACGGGAAACTGCATCAGCGGCTGTTACGGGCATTACAGCAGGCCATAATTGATGGGGTTTTTCCCCCAGAGACACGTTTGCCGTCAACCCGCGACCTGGCGAAAGAGCTAGGAGTGTCCCGTAATACCGTCTTGAATGCCTACGACAGCCTGCTGGCGGAGGGCTATGTCACCTCGCGTACCGGCAGCGGCACTAGGGTGGCAAAAACCCTGCCGGAGTTCTGCCTAAACAGCGCCTTGCCAGATGGGCTGACCGCTGGTGAGCAGCAACTGCCCCCTAGTCTCTCCTCGCGGGGCGCGGCGTTGCTCGGCTATGCCACCGCCTCCCCTTTTCAATGGGGGGCCTTTGTCGCTGGCGCGCCGGATGTGACCGCCTTCCCCCATAAAACCCTGAGTAAGATCCAAGCCAAACTGAGTCAACAACCGGACCCAGTACAGCTGATTTACAGTAACGAGGGAGGATGTCGCTATCTGCGTCAGGCTCTGGCGGAATACCTGCGCGTTGCGCGTTCGATACGTGCCGATGCGGATCAGATCATCATTACTGAAGGGATCCACCAGGCAGTCGATCTGGTGTCGCGGGTTCTTTGTGATCAATCTGATCCGGTATGGATTGAAGAGCCCGGCTATTGGGGAACTCGAAATTTACTGCGGATGAATGGACTGGATGTCCATGCGGTACCGGTCGATGATCAAGGTATCATCCCTGAAATTAGCGCCCGTCGACCTGCCCCAAAACTGGTGTTTGTCACGCCATCGCACCAATATCCGCTGGGGGGACATCTCAGCCTCAGTCGTCGACAAACGCTGCTGGCCATGGCCCGCCGTCATCGCTTTTGGATAGTTGAGGATGACTATGACAGTGAGTTTCGTTTCTCTGGCAGTCCCTATCCCTCTCTTCAAGGATTAGAGGAGGATGCGCCGGTACTCTATATGGGCACCTTCAGTAAAACCCTCTACCCGGCGCTGCGTATCGGCTATTTGGTGGTGCCGAAAAACTTACAAGCACCGCTGCGCACCGCGGCGGCCGAGTTGTACCGTGGCGGCCACCTGCTGATGCAGCGCACGGTGTCTGAGTTTATCAGTCAAGGCCACTATGCCGCCCATATTCGTCGTATGCGGCTGTTGTATAACCAACGGCGCAAATTTCTACTGAGTCTGATCCAGCGCTATCTGGGAGAGGCGTTTATGCCCCCCTATCAGCATGATGCGGGGTTACATCTGGTGATGACCTTACCGGATAAAAGTGATGATGTGGCGATTGCCCGCGATGCTCTGCGCAAAGGAGTCAGTGTCCGGCCATTATCGCAATATTATATGCATCGTCAGAAAAAGCGGGGATTACTACTAGGATATGCCTGCGTAGATGAAAAACAGATCTTTACGGCGTTTAACTTGTTACGTCAGTGCCTGATCAATGCCGGACTGTGCAGGCTGCGCCCGGCAAACGGGTCAGACAGTTAAAAAAGCCCTGTCAATGACAGGGCCTATTTCAGCGATTAACGGCGGTTGCGCCATACGGTCTGAATGTTACAGAATTCATGTAAACCGAAGTGGTTCAGCTCACGGCCGTAGCCGCTTTTCTTCACCCCACCGATGGTGACACGTGGGTCAGATGCACCGTAACCGTTGATAAACACTGCTCCGGTTTCCAGGGTCGCCGCAAAGTGATCGGCTACCGCTTCGTCAGCCGTCCATACCGTGGCGCTCAGACCAAACTCACTGTTGTTCGCCAATTCCAGCGCGTGGTCCGCATCTTTGGCGGTGATCAGTGCTGCGACCGGGCCAAAGATCTCTTGGCGGAAAACCGTCATTGATTCCGTTACATCGGCCAAGATAGTCGGTGCGTAGTAGTTACCTACACCTTCCACTTTCTCAGCACCGCACACCAGACGGGCCCCCTGCTGAAGACTTTCTTGAACCTGATTGTGCAGTTCGTCACGCAGATCATAACGTGCCATCGGCCCCAGGTAGTTAGCTTCGTCCAGCGGATCACCCATTTTCAGGGCCTTAACGGCGGCAGTGAAGCGAGCTTCGAATTCTTCCGCAATGGAGGCTTCGATAATGAAACGTTTCGCCGCCATGCACACCTGTCCGGTGTTCTGGTAACGACCGACTACTGCCGCTTTAACCGCTTCGTCGAGGTTAGCATCGGCCAACACGATGAAAGGATCGGAGCCGCCCAGTTCCAGTACGGTTTTCTTCAGTGCCGCTCCCGCCTGGGTCGCAATCGCCGCCCCGGCACGGACACTACCGGTCACAGCCACTGCCGCCACACGTGGGTCTTTAATCAACGTAGAAACACCGTCGTTATCCACGTTCAACAACTCAAACGTGCCTGCTGGGAAACCAACAGAATCCATCACATCGCGCATCAGGGTGGCACAGCCCATCACATTAGGCGCATGTTTCAGGATATAGGTGTTACCCGCCAGCAGCATACCTGCAGCACCGCGCAGCACTTGCCAGTACGGGAAGTTCCACGGCATCACCGCAAGGATAATGCCCAGTGGACGGAATTCCTGCCACGCCTGCTGGTTTTCAACCTGGGTCGGCTGAGCGGCTAGAACCGCTGGGCCATGCTCGGCATACCAGTCACAGACCTGAGCACATTTGTTCACTTCGCCGCGGGCCTGAGCAATAGGTTTACCCATTTCTAGGGTCATCATTTCCGCCAGTTCTTGGCAACGCTCACGCAGGGTTTCTGCCAGTTTACGCAGCACCGCCACACGGGTCTCCATGCTGCTGAGACGCCATTCGCTTAACGCTGTCGCACTGCGTTGCAGGCTGGCTTCGATATCGGCGTCATTCTGGAAAGGATAACGGGCTATTTCTTCACCGGTGGTGGGGTTCAGGGATAATGCATAATCGGTCATAACAGATCCTTACGGCGTTCATTTTCTCGGGAATGCTGACACCATACGCCCTGTTATTACTGTTTGAAAATGAATATTTATAAAGAAGTTGATGATGAATTAAGAATAACTTTACGGCCGCAGACTGTGCCGAAACCGCCCTTTATGGCAGCAGAAAAAAGCGTGGCCGAGGAGAAATACTCCCCCGGCCAGCACGTCGATATGGCCTTAAGGAATGGTCGGTGGCGGCCGTGAGATCGGTGTCTCCTGCTCAGCCTCAGTACTTTCCTCCGCATCTGAATGCGGTTCTGACAGGCTGTCACCGTGGCCAGCCTGTTGAGCTTCACTCGGCTCTCCGTCAGCAGGGGATTCCGCTGCGGGGAACTCCTCGTCAGTATTGACCATGCTATTCTGGATATCCTCTTCATCCAAGGTTGGGTTCAAGGCCGCCGTTAGCGGCGAACTCACCAGACCATCGGTCAGCGGCACGTGCGGTACCTGATTATCACGCATCGCTTTCGGTACCGGACTTCTGAACCAAGTCAGCGCAATGATCATCGCCCCACAGAGTGCAAAAAACAGGTACAGCATATTGCCGCCCAGTGGCTGCATCACCGCACCGACCAATAACGGGCCGATACTGGCACCGATGCCGTAGGACATCAGCAGACAGGCAGTCAGGGAGACACGACGCTCTGCCACAATGCGATCATTAGCCATCGCCACCGCCAGCGGATAAAGCGCAAACTGCATCATGCTGACCACGAAGGAAATTCCGATAATGGCAGCAAAACTAAGGTGCTTCATAAACGCCAGCGGCAGCGAAGCCAGCGCAAACAGGATCACCGCAAAGTAGAGCAGGCGGCTACGCTGATAACGGTCTGATAACCAGCTCAGCGGGAACTGCACCACCAGCCCGGCAAATATGGTGGCCGCCATAAACACACCGGTCTGTGAGGTGGATAAGCCCATCTGACTTGCATAGACCGGGGCCATCCCGTAGAAGGCACCGATCACCATGCCAACCACTAGGATAATCACCAAAATTTTCGGGATATTTTTCAGAAAGTAACCCAGTTCCAGCGGTGCCGGTGACATCGGCTGCACTTTGGTTCGGGTAGTCAGCGCTATCGGTACCAGGCAGAGAGCAAAACAGAGTGCCACGATCAGTAACGGCACCATGCCAAAACCCGTTTCCACGGTCAGGATAATCTGCCCTGCCGACAATCCGAGATAGGTCGCCACCATATATAGCCCAAAAATCACGCCGCGCTGATCAGACTCTGCCTGATCGTTCAGCCAGCTTTCCAGCACCATATACTGACTCATCATGCATAGACCGATGATAAAGCGCAGCACAATCCACACCGGCACATAGTCGGTCAGGCCGTGACCGATCACCGAAGCGGTAATGATACCAGCACAGGCCACATAAGCTCGGATATGACCAACACGGGCAATCAGGTTGTGACCGACCTTGCCGCCAACCACCAGTCCGATATAGTTCGCTGCGGTAATAAGACCAATCAGTGTGCCACTCACCTGCTCATGCGCCAGACGCAATGAAACATAGGTCGTCAGCAGGCCGGATCCCAGCAGCATCAGCAATGTGGTGGTGTACAACGGCAGAAAGGTACTGAGGATTTTTTGCATTACATCTCCCTGATGCAGTTCACAGGACAGGCAACACAGGAAACCGTAAGAAACG
>Ga0157364_1006437_pt1 | contig 12062 bp, 6 predicted proteins | sample AttsexASBM2_FD_111476 | JGI IMG/M metagenome (GOLD analysis project Ga0157364, IMG submission 111476) | Fungus gardens microbial communities from leaf cutter ant in Ribeirão Preto, State of São Paulo, Brazil - Atta sexdens ASBM2 | ecosystem: Host-associated > Fungi > Mycelium > Unclassified ...
TACTCATCGTAAATAGCTCTATTTTATATTTCTCATTATCGAGAAAGATTATTATAATCATCATCCCGCGTCGTAATAATGCAGTTTATTGTGCCATTTCGTTGTAAGTGCTATCTTACTTTATCGCAGTAAACGTCTCGCATAACCAACAAGCATCCCTTCGTTGACGCAATTGTCGAGAAATATCATCTCCCTCTGAGACTCTTTTTCGCACGCTGAGATATTGGTATGCTGAGTGCGCTACTCGCGCCAAAACTGCGAGAACATTTCACGCGGCGATTCCTAATCTGCAATTTGAGAAGAATATACCCGCCCGTATATATAACTATACGTATCCTCGGCGTAACGCCGAAAAGGAGCAGCACTCTTACTCGAGCATTTAAACGGTCCACGCAATTAGGGAAGGCGCTTCGCGCTTCATGTTTTATTCATGCCGGCCTCGGCGCAGAACTCTCTCCTTGCTTTCGACCCCTCGAAGATTAAAACCGAAGCACGAGGCGGGCACAGCTTGAACGCGTATTCTAAATGGCCGCGTATTCCTATCTTACCCATATCACCTGCGCGAGATGATACGTGGTCACTCCGAATATCTCCGATTTCCCGCCTATGTAAATTCATCGGTAAAATCGAACCGGACTTTGGAAATCTCGATAAGCTTCCGGATTTTCGATGATCTGAACGAGTCGGAAAGCCCATTTCTGCGTTTATATCTATGATTATTCATCATTTCTCTCGTATTCTCTTTTCCCATTGACAAATAACATTTATTTTAACTCACGCCACAAATAACATGATATAATACGGTAATTTTATAGTAATTTTACACTATTTTCGTTATATTTGTATAAGTATTCTACAAACACCTTGAATTATTACGAATGTGCGTTTTCTTTCAAAACAAGGAAGCCATTTGAGGTACTATTTTTTATACTAATTTCTAGATCTTCCAAGCTTCATTAAAATGCAATTCAGATTCACATTGCGCGCGCAGCTCACATGGCGTCAATGAAATAACATTCGAGAAAGAGCACGAAATCCTCGAGTTCCTGCGCACGTAAACGCGATAATATCGGAATTTGGAGAGAGGACTTCGATGGTCGATCGCGCGTCGGTTGATCTTTTGATAGCGTGAGATGAACAGTACTGGCGAGGAACTAACTCGATACTTTCACATCTAATTAGATCGTTACTTTTATGAGCGGACGAGATCGAACCGAAGCGCGTACTACTCGAAATTCGATTTCTGAGAAAAGAACTCTTCGATAATTTTATGTGTTTTTAAGAAATTTAATAGTTTAGTTATTTAATAGTTTTATCAAATTCCTCGTGACCTTTTACATTTTTGAATAACGATTTATAATTTTCAATTTTTTTTTTTTAATGAAGATATAATAATAAAGATAAAATGAGAAAAGATAAAATAACAGAAGAAAATATTTTTCTGCTATTTTATATTTTTATTTAAAAAATTGAAAAATCACAAATCATTATTAAAAAATCGTAAAAATTGGTTCTCCAGATATATGAAATAAAAATTTATGTATATATTAAATGCATTAATGTTTCTTTTAAAGGTATACCACAAAATAACCAGTACAAAAGTTAATTCGATACTCGACTATCGATGGTTATAGATTGAAATCGGAGAACCTCGGTGGTGCCTGGTGTCCTAAGAACCAAATCACCCAGGAAGCTCGAGAGTGGCTGGAGATCGACCTTCATACTATCCACTTGATCACGGCCACCGCTACCCAGGGCCGTTTCGGAAACGGCGTGGGTGTTGAATTCGCAGAGGCGTATCTGTTGGAGTACTGGAGGCCGCGACTGGGCAAATGGGTTCGGTATAGAGACATCAAAGGAAAGGAGGTGAGCGCCTTAACTTAATTAAAGATTCTCTATCGTGACGCTAGATTACGAACACTGGTATAGAACGCTGCCACGAAGTTGTTCGACGTTTTCCAACCAAGTTCCTAAATCGGACTGATTGGATTCTCCATTACTTACCTATTACTCTAATGGTCTAATCTGTGTCCTAAACTATTATAACTATCGTAAACTTAAATGAAAAAATTATATTAACAGTTCTCTTACCCTATAATGCGTGCAAATTTTGTAGTTTTTCAATTGTAATTCTTTAAATAATCGAATCAAAGTAAAATAACGAATTATATATCTTTTGAGTGTACTCTGCAATTGGTAAATATTTTGCAATATAATAGAGGAAATAATTACGAAAAAAATGGAGATTTCATTCAATTCGAAGACTTTTCCAATTCCTCGCGTATTCTTATATCGAACCTCAAAGCAGCATAACATGAGCATAACAAAAAACTGTACGGTTTTTTTATAACTGACAGAGTGCATCGGATCGATGCACGCGAAGACCATTTTGGCAAAAACATTCGCCGCTATCGTGATTTATGACGTGATGCCGATGTCGATTCGCACATTTACCGACGCCAGTTGATGCTGCAGCTGCAATAGCCAGCCGCGGTTACAGCGGCACGATCGAAATAGGCTCGATCTCATTGACCCAAAATAATCGCGCCATCGTTCCTTCGGCTAAGCTGTTGAGATCGTTATTCTGGAGCTAGATAGAATGCAGTCCATTTGAGTGCAGTTAAAGCAACGCGTATACGCCTGAGCGAGATTCGACGAGCGCAAGTTCAAAGTGTTCGACGATCAAGAATCGATTGCGAAGCGCGGGATTATCCTTGCTTGAAACGTAAGCCGCTTATCGCGAATCCGTAAGCTAATTTCGTACCGTCGGTGCGCCACTTTGTCGGGCCCGTCCTACGGCATGCCTCGAGCCTTCCGCTCGTCTGCTCGCGAGAGAATCTGCTACGAGTCTCTCTCGACTAACGGCGAAGCCCACGTTGAAGTATTAGCGGGAGCAGCTGCGGTGAGCGGAACGAGTTCGTGATGGACGCCGTAAAGTTAGGATACCGGCATTACCGTGTACTATGCATTAGCAGCAGTATATTCCGTTCATATCCGTAGCGATACGAACCGCGATCGATGCGCCACTACCACGTTTAGAGCATTTTCCAGATTGAACCTCTCATAAATGTAAGGACTTCCAAAGTTAACTACTGTTCCGCGACTTACAATGATTTTAATAAAACAAATATAGATATGTTTTTACAAAGAAAATTCTTTTTAGGTTCGAATCCCGCTGAAGAAATATTTTTTGTAATAAACTATTCGCAGATTTAAAAGAGTCTCATTAACATCAGATTATTTTTATAAGATGCTTATTAACGTCAAAGATTATAAAATTGCTTATCAATTTAATAAATGACATTATTACTTTGATTCTATTCACGAGTATGTTTTAAGAAAAAGATTTTGGTTTGTAGAAGAGATATGTATATAAATTCACACCGAAATATTTAAGCACTAAAGATCAAATATAGAATTTCTCTTATTTAATTAGGAAATTTTTTCCTCTTCTCAGTTCCTTATTGAATAAATAACCGAAAAAATATAGATAGAAGTTTGAATAGGAGACATCCTATATATTCGTTCGCAAACGATCAGCCAAGATCACTCGGAGTAGATTCTGTCCACATGGCGACTGCAAACATCAAATGTGCCCGATACCGTTTACCTTTGAGGGAGCCGCACACGAGTATCGCCGACGGCGACGGAACACGTTCCCAGTGAACTCAATGTCGTCTACCGTCGTCGGGCAATGTTTATGGACCACGTCGCCGTCGCTATTACGACACTTTAAGCCTCATTCGCCTGCACGTCCCCTCGGGGGATGATTCCGTAGCGATGCGACGCGTACCCGTTCATTAATGCGACGACGATCCCCGTCTCGCTTTACGACGTTAAGAAGAGGCGATACACGTCCTGAAAGGCGAGACGAAAAAGCTCGCCTAACTGCTAAGCAAATTGGCCATTCGATCGGCCGTCTCTATTAACATTCACGTTCGTCCGGTTACGATCTTATTAATATTGATGGACCACTCGCGCCGGCGCTAATGCGTCGAGGGACTGCGTGACTTTGTCGTTTCCCTCCGCCAGCAAGAAGACACCTCGCGCGTCGCACGATTAACTTCATGATTATTCAATACTTAATGATTAATCCGCTCGATTTTCTGCTTCGGAGGTGACCCTCTCGAAAATACGTTCGGTCAACAATCAAAATTTTATGATTATTCAATTTGGCAACGAATCTGAAATGTAGCAGTTTGCATAACGTGTGAAATGTCACGATCAAGCAGCTGAAGCTTATATATCTGAATATCTAATTTTGAGCTTAAATAGATATTTAATCTATTTAATTATAGTGTATTTTCTAAATTCCTCCTAAATAAATCTAAGTTAATTCTCAATATATGATGTTAAAAGAGATTAATACATTTTCGTTCTATTTTATTATTTTTATTCCAATTAAACTAATGCCTTTGATATATATATATATATCTTTCAGTAATCTTTCTGCCAAACAATTTAATATGCTGCACTTCATCTTAATTCGATTACATCGAAAATATGTCAAGGAGAGAAAAACGATCGAAAACATTATTAACTTAAACATAAGATTAATGGTGGTATAATTGGACAGGTGCTAACGTGACGTGAATCTAAAATTCCATGCAGACATAGTTTCTCGAATATGTGACATATCCCGACTCATCACTATTCATGGCCTTATTATCAACTCGGCGTACTTAGTCCTTTTGCAAAACGCGCGAACACGAGGCAGCTGCTTGTGCGTAAAATTTTGCGGTGCAATTACTAGTCAGCGGAAAAACGACAATGATGCTGATAGGACACATTTCAGTATTCTATCGATTTATTGTGCTCAAGAGAGCAGTTATCCGTTATAATCGATTGAACGTGTCTCTACATCTGGCATCCGATTACTATCTTGTTAATATTGATAGCCAGCTTGCATCGGTGCTAATGCGCCAGAGGATTGCATCTTCGTCCTACATGCCGAAGACTGTCTATCGTCGTCGGCGCTCAACCGCGTAATTTCATGCAAACACTGTATAGCCCCTTCGATCCTATTATGAATCCTATGATTATTCACCGCTTTATCATTAAACGTAATCTGGTTACTAACCTTGATTCATTTTTCCCTATTATGGACGAAATCCATTAACAGTTAAGATTTAATTTTGGACTTACCGCATCTGAAAAAAAAAACAAGAGAATTGATCCATTAAAATAGCTCTCTCTCTCTCTCCTCCCTCCCTCCCTCCCCCTCCCTTCTCCCCCTCTTTCTCAAGCTTTAAATAGCTTTATATTAATGGAATAGCTTTATATACACTTTATATATAAAGGGATACAAAACCGCGGGTTTTTGGCTCTTGATAAAATTAGCTTAAATTGTAATATGTATTGTTATAGTTTTTAATTCACTGATCAAAAGTTTCCTGGGACAAAATTATCAAAAATGGATAAATTTTTGTCATTTGGAAGTTACTATTTTTTCGCTCTAATCAAACGAAAAAGTATCTTTATCTATTAAATTAATTTTTATACTATTTTAATTTTTTGGTAATTTAATACTTCTATGTAGAATAATTACATAAACTAATTGATATAATAAAAGCACATAGTTGCTTTTCAAAAAAATTATGCAATTTGCATACAATATAAATTTGCAAACACATTTTTTTTAAACAACTTCTTTACATCAGATTCATCTCATTATTTTGTGCAAGTATTAAAATACAGTCATCAAAAAATGAATAATTTAGTAGATAAAGATATTTTTCAGTATAATTAATGATTAGACTAGAAAATAGCAATTTTCAAATAATGCTACAACAAATCCATTTTTTATGGTTTTGTTTGAACAATCTTTTAATTAGTGAGTCAAAAACTACAACATAATATTACAATTTAAGAAAATTTTACCGAGGGCCAAAAACTGATTTTAAGATCCTTTTTTTAGAAGTTATTTATCACATTATAATATGTAAATAATTAATATGTAAATAATTAATCACACATTGATATCACTTTAAAAGATAAAGATATTTAATGTTATTATTTAAATTGTTGCGCACAAAAAAACGAACGAATACTTAATACAAATTTTTCTAATGGAAATATCTTTTTTCTAAGGATAAACACGCAGTAGTTGTATTGAGAAATCCGATTAATTATTGTAGAAGGAAATGAGATTAACTCGGTAGACGTTCGTAGAAGGAAGCGAAATTTTTGCTTCCGCAGCAAATATACCCGAGACAGCAAATATTCCCTTTCCCGCGTCACGCGCTGTGGGAAGTTTTTCCAGGGTTTTGCAGAGATATCCGAATGAAAGGGAGAGAAAGACAGAGAAAAAACGTTCTACGAGACTCGTGCGCTGCGCCAAGGCGATAAGAAACCACGAGGTCTTTAACAATTTCGAGGACAAGAGAGGAGCGCTAACGTATTCTGACGTGTGCATTTGTGCGTGTGCAAGATGCATATGCCGTCGCATAATACGTACACGCGCCAGCGGAAAATGACGCGAATAGTACCACGTAATGCTAATAATAATTGTCACGCAGAGGGAGGAAAGGGGGAGGGGGGCGAAAGACGAAGGCACTCCAGCTTCAAAAGGCCGCCAGAGGTAATTAAAGCTCGAGGCGCAAGCCTTTCTCTCGCTCTTTCTCTTTATCTTTCTCTCGCCTCTGTATTTCACCCTCACTCGCACTCGCGAAGAAAGAGAAAACACCTTCCATAACTCCTTCCACCGGCTTCAACGCTCGTCTCAATAATAAATACCCCACGTCAAAAACCGACCCCACTTCTCATTAGTCTACGCGCCATAGCATGCTTCCATCGTCCCGTGCTCCATCGACGGACGGGAGATTAAATAGATTTTCTTGGAATCTCTGACGCAGTTAAATTCGCCCGAGCGCAGCTTGTGCAATCTGCAGCCTGCAGGAAATGCGTACGTCCTGCGCAAAGAAGTTTTCTCGAAACAATGATATTTTTTTCTCGCTGTAGTTTTGAGAACAACATTCCATCATTAAAATATCGCAATTGTATTTAAGTAATTCGCGGGAAAGTTTGAAAGAAAATAATTAGAAACAAATGCGCGATAAAACTATAGCACGTTATAGCACAATGAGATAAGATATACAATAAAATATACCTAAATATAATATTTACTGAAAATACGCAGTTTTTTAATAAATAATTATCTTTTCTTTTTATACGAAAATTTTTTCACGTCTTCCAGATAACGTCTTATCTTAATTTTCCGACAACATCCGTAATTAATTTTCCAAACTTACATTATCCCGGGTATACTGCTCCCCTAAACTTTTTCTTGAAAGCATTAATTACTCTTTTAATGCGAACTTTTCATGTTTAGCACATATTTTCATGTTCCATGTGCGACATCAGCATACTTGTAATCAACGTATCAAAAACCACTCATTAAACTACAAACATCATTACCAAACATTATTAAAATGTTTGTAGATTTTAATTACAAGTGAAGTACCTTCTAAATATATGTAATATATTTCTCATGATTACATTTTTTTAACTACAGTCAAAGATATAATTGTAATTTGTGTACTATTTATGCTATTTTTATTGCTAAGAAAATATGAAGAAAATTATTCTATTAGCAATAAAATACAGACATAATCTTCTAAAACAACACCGGAGAAAGAATAAAAGCGGAAGATCCTGTCCATTGCACAAAGAAGACAACATATGGATATCTTTTACTCCCTGCAGAACACACGTTGAATATACGCCGGAAGAACATCCACAAATTGAGCTTATATTGTTAAAAATGTTCACGTTCGCAACTATTATATTTTGTTTTCTGTCCCCGATCAAAAATAAAAAACATGACCACTTGTCAATTTTATTGGACGCACGATTTGTGAACTGTTGGAAAACTACTTGAAAATAATCGACAAGCTCATTCACGTCGGTAAACATTTTAATAACGCGTTTACCAGTGATGTTTGCAGGTGTGTGCGCTTCATTCTTAAAATATAAATCGACTCGCAAAAAGTACTCACAAAAAGTACTCGACTGAAACTGTCCTACTTATTTTTTCCGCCATCTCCAGTTTTTAATGAACGTCTCGCGCTTGCACTTTCATATCTTTTTTATCTTTTAACTCGTTATTTTGTTTAGTGCAACGTAAGCAGTTAAAAAGAGACGTATTACTTTTAATAGGCGTCAAAAGTTAAAAGCACATTCGAGACGTCGGAATAATGTGACGGTGACAAATCACTTTTGCGCGGATGTAAAAAATATGTGTTCGCGAAACTAACTGAAAATGTCGGCGTATATTATGTCTCTCGTGATTGTGATGAAAATATAAAAATAGGATACTACGAGGAAACGTATGAATGACAATTATCGGATTTGCAATTTCTCTTTCGTATAAAATGATAAAAATCTTCGAAACAACGCTCGTAAAAAGTATGCTTAATCAGAATAGCACCATTTAACATTCAAAGAAGCGACATATCGGTATATACCATCAGTTTTAAAACGACTCTTAATCACGGTCCTCGGCAGAGTACAACGACCCGCGGCAACTGACATGTCACCCCCTTTTTCCACAGATTTTAACGCGGAGTGTTCTATGCGTTACATTTTAAAATGACACTTAATCACGGAAGTTCATGCAGTAACGCGACTATCAGTGGCATGAATAACGCGTTTCTAGTTGGCTATCGATGAACCGGATAATATCGATTCCCGTGACATTCTACAATACAAAGAATTTTATTCAATTTGATGTAAATACTCAAAATGTCAAAATTCTTCATCAATATTTATTAATCATAAATAATAATATATTATTCATAAATGATTTTGATATGTAAAAGCTTAAAGACTTAAGAGTTTTAATGTTGATTTGAATACAGTCTAACGATTCAAATAAATTGTATATACATGTACAAAGCTTTTGGAATTAAATATTTAAAAATCGCCTAATTTTCATTCAAACGTGATAGTTAATCAGTAGAGGAGAGTGGATATGAAAAAGCTAGTATGTTTTAAAGCAAAAAAATACTTAATTTGATGTTAATGAAATAAAACTGCTTTTTAACTTAAGTATATTTATTAATATACGAAATCAATTATTTTAAAAAACAATATTTAATCATTAACAGAGTTTAATTCACTTTTTTTTTCACAAATTTTCACAAATAGGAAATTTGGTTCTTTCAACATAATATGGATTAAAAGAACCGAATAAAAATTAATATAAATTAATAACATAAACAAAATCAAAGAGAATAAATGAAGAAAGACATGGACATTTAAAAAATTGACATTTTGTCATAATAATTCTATTTTTAACTTTACATAATAATCCTAAATTATCTTTCGCTAAGGAAATGTTATTTTTTTGTGTTAACTGTGAAATATCTATGCACTAAAAAAAAATGTCGAAATATTGCGAAGCAAATGTTATTTACGTTTTTTTCTCTGATATTTATTAATTATAAAAAAATTGTTTGTGATGACGAAATATACATTTCTGTGAAATATATATTACTAATTGTAAAAAAATAAAAGAAATGGCTTATTTGTTAGGAATAAAACTTTATTTTATCGTATTTAAATAAAGATTTATTTTCGTGAAATAAATAAACATATTTCTCACAAATAAATTTTTAAATATCTTTTTTTCAGTGTGAGTAATTTAGTTTCAGTATTGCAAATAAAAATATTTCAAAATTTTTGGTCACATTCAGTTAGTTGGAATATTAAGTAGCTCTTTCAAAACATACTTCTTTCATAGCCATTCTCCCTACAAAGTCGAGCAAACTATTCTCTTTAATATCTAACAATCGTATATTATGACTTTTACTGCGCACATTAGCTCTTTATGATTATATAATACATTCATTTCCCGAGCAAAGCTCATCATCATTTATAATTAAAGAGCAGGAACGACTTCGATAATGACTTTCGCAAAAGTGATGATTATAGGGATACTCGTAGATGGTAGGTATAAATGATAGGTCTTGGCCTCTTGATCCATCATTATCCTGTCCGGTGACGAACCGACTTCGCCGGGGCTTTCCTTCTCGCATGAGGTCGAGCGGGGGAGGAATTCCGTGCGGAAATCCGATAATTGTCGGGGGATAAGTGCGCGAGTGGGATGCGTGAGGAGACGGATGCGTGCGTGCAGAGCGGACAGGCACGCAACCGACGCTTGCGTTAATTCCTGGTCCCTGATCCCGATAAATCACGCACTGTTTCCAGGTAGCCGCAGCGTCGGCAGCCGGGGGCGTGGAGGGAAAGAAATAAAGAAAACAACGGAGGGATATTGCCGGCCACTGTGATGATACTAGTTGTAATGGTGCACGCACAGGAAATCGAGGACATTAGCAAAACGCGCTCTGTCCACAGGATAATTCACGCGTGTCACGACACACGTGTGAGCACCCGGCACTCGTGTATATAATTGTAATTGTAGGTGCGAGACCCGATGCGTGATGCGAGAGCAATAGCTCTGTCGTCGAAACGAGATATGCTTACGCACTGGACTGCGTTCTGCGAACGCGATATCGCGTACCTAATAAGTCGAATCGTGATAACGATGTGCATTAACATTCCGTTTTTACTACACATTCAGACTGAACAGATTTAGAAAATAAAAGATAATAAGCGCAGATTTTTGAGAGGAATATGATAGAACCGTACCAAAGGATATTGCAGTCACAGTTAACAGTAAAGCTGTAGCATTTTTCTAGAATATCTCTTTCTACTTTTATTATTCAGTTGGAAAAAAATTTTCCTGTTAACTCTACATAAGATTTTACATAAGAATATGTTAGAAAGTAACACAAATGTTATGCGAAAGAAATGTAACATTGATACAGTTTGTAAGTAAATTGTGGAAGCATATTTTCTCAGTAAAACTAACATTTTTGATGTGTTAAATCAACGTATTTTTAAAAAACATATAAACAATAAGAAGATGTGAAGGGCACAGGGTAACTGTCCCAATTACTATGCCTGTCCCTATTAGTGTGCTTTTGTATTTCTATACATCATAAAGAAAACTAGCGCGAATAAATAAGAAAAAATATTTTTTCTTGTTAAGTTAAATTCTTAATACATACGATACCGAAGATAATATTTTATTTTTTGAGTATTAAAGTATTTTAAATATTTTTCAAAAGATAAGAGGAATTTATGTGAATCCAGTAATAACATATCGCAAGATTTTAAACTTATCCCTGTTAATGCGCCTTGTATTGAAGCTGAAAGCGTTATGTTAGGAGGTTATGTATTGAAATAAATATAATTGAAATAATGATTTATGTAATATTAACTTAAATAATTAGCTTAAATTTATTATCTGTTTTAATAATATGTTAAAATGAGTCAAATGTGGATAGGCACACAAATTGGGGGCACATTAATAGAGCTATCGCCGCTTAAAAGACTCACTAATAGAGACAAAAATATGTTTTTTATTTTTATCAAAAACATTATAAAGTATTAACATTTTATAGATTAAAGAAATATTATAAGAAAAAGAATAAAATAATCACTAATAAGCAAGTTGGCTAAAAGGCACATTAATAGGGACAATTACCCTGAGAGTCAAAGACAAAAGCATATAAAAAAACTATAATATGCTATATTAATTGTATAAAACACGTATTTATTTATTTTAGATTTATTTACATTTTAAAATATATTTATTTTTATGTTATTTATTCAATTACTCAAAAAATCTTATTATTTTGATACTAAAAAATGTTGAATATCAAATGTAAATAAAATATTTAAATAACATAATCACATTATGTTAAATTAACAATCGAATGTGTTAAAAATTCGACACAAAATTTTAACACTTTAAAAACTTGAGTGTATTATTTCTAACACAAATATGAAATGTTTTTTACTAAGTATTTTTGATAAAAGATAAAGTTTCGACATAAGTTATTTTTTATAAGAGAATATCATGATTAAATTACATTATAGATAATGTGAGAAACTTATTCATAGTTTTCATATATTATGTATTTCCTTTATTATTTCCTATAAAAGTAAAAATTTTAAGATGCAAAAGATAAGAAATTTATAATGGAGAATGTAAA
>Ga0157364_1006438_pt1 | contig 12061 bp, 7 predicted proteins | sample AttsexASBM2_FD_111476 | JGI IMG/M metagenome (GOLD analysis project Ga0157364, IMG submission 111476) | Fungus gardens microbial communities from leaf cutter ant in Ribeirão Preto, State of São Paulo, Brazil - Atta sexdens ASBM2 | ecosystem: Host-associated > Fungi > Mycelium > Unclassified ...
CGTTTCTCCGTGTACACAAACTACGAAATGACACAGCGACACACACGCCCACACACACGACCGCACGCACGCACGTACGCACACATTTATTGTAACTATACACATATATATATATATATATATATATATATATATATATATATATACATACTTCAAATAAATCAAGCTTTATTTTATTTTATAATTTTGTGTTGATTTGCAATTACATCTCCTCTCCAAGCCTAAACTTTTTTTACGCTGTTACGTCCAAGCTCCGCATGCATGAAGTTGAGGCGAACACAACAAGAACCGAATTATTAGACCAATTTGGTCGTGTCCAGGCTCCGGACCACAAGGGAGCTGTGAGGAAGGATAGATGCAATCGAGACCGATCGAGAGATCCACTTCGCTTCGTCCTGAAGTTCCTAACAAGCCGAGGATCGAATGGAGGACAAAGTGGAAACTTCAACTTGTGCTCCATTAAACAGACATGAGTCAGACGTACTTTTAATTTAAAGGGACTCAAACTGGATCAGTGTGCCGTGAGGGGCGCACTTTAACGCCAGATGTGCCAGTACGTCCGTATGCTCTGGCTTTCGGTCATGCAATCCAAGTGACAGAAGAAAGAGTCAACTACAACCGCGGGAAAGCTTACAATAAATATAAGGAGAGGTTTTTCAAATTAATAAACGACGTTTTAATTTAATAATATTATAATAAAAGCAACATTTAATAATACATTTTTCTTAAGTATAAAAATACAATCCTTAAGTTCTCTATTCTGAAATATATGGTCGTACGCATTTATGTATGTGTGAGTGTGTGGGTGGAAAATTGTGTATAATGCGGACGTTATTTTGAGTGTAGGAGAGTTTGGAAAGAGGAGGGGAAAATTAAAGTTGTTTAAGCTGATATGGTTGAAGAGAAAGAGGATCGATGGGAATGAGGGATGGTACGAGAACTGAAAATAGGCAAGTGGATTTTGCGATGCTGACTATTATTCGGTCATTAGTGGAAAGAATAAAGTAGGATATGTATTCCAGCAACTGATGAAAGAAGAGAAGAAAGTGACTAGTGGGGGAAATAAGCATCAGGTTGAACAGAAGGAATTGAGAGGATGGTATGAGACGGGAAATTCCTCAATCGGTGATGATATCGGATGAAACAGGGGAAGGACTGGACGGAAAGAAGTCATCGAAGAAGTCTGATGATAGATCGGAGACAGGGGAGTAAGAAATTTTGAATAGCGGTGATAGAGTCGAGGCTGGAAGCTGAACCGGAGTCCTGGTCCGATATCTGAATTAGCGGAGATCGTTCTTTAGAGTTTTCCGCGGACACGGGCGATGAGTCGGCGCGCATTGTTAGTCCTCATTAGGTGACGGTGACGAGGGGCAGAAGAATACTGCTTAAACAGACTAAAAATTTAATTGTCTTTAAAGAGGGAGCACACAAGAAAAAGAGGGATCACCCAGCGATTTTACAGCGAAATCCAAGACTTACTACTTGACGATAGCGATATATCGATGCCCGAGAGACCGTCAGAGAGGGTGCCACTGACTATGGGATGCTGGGCGCCAGGTCCATTTCGTTAGTTTCCTCGGTCAGCCAGTGCCGTTGGCACTTCAATTGACAGTATGATTTTATTAGATTGTACTGACTTTACTAGAGAAAAAGGGCTTCGAGAATCGGGTGAAGCTTTTTCCAAAGATCCCGACAACTATAGCTTCTCAAAACTCAGAGAAGAATCACTCTGAGGGCCGCGGAACTGCGATTTTTATACTAATTACTCTTGATTATTCAGGTTCGAATTAATGGAATAGATTTCGTTAATTAGTTAGTAGTAGGATTTTTTCTTTATTCTCGGATTGGTCAAGATTTTGGAGGAGGAAAGGATGTTGATCGGCGTCTGTAATATGAAAAAATGTTCTCCTAAATTTTATGAACATAATATTTATGGGAAAACGTACATGCAGTGAGTCAAGAAAGCGCACATGCAGCGTTGGCATGAGACCATCCAGAATCTATCTCTGAACGTCGCGTGTCGTTTCTTAGGTCGCTTTTGTGATCACGGACTCGTGAAAATTATCCGCGACTTGACCGTTAAGCAATATATTGGCGCCAGTCTTACGCTTCCAATGACATATTATTATTTTTTTTAGTCGCAGTGTCTGACAAACTCCTCGGTGTCCTTTTGGTTCCGCCGCACGTGCACCGATTTTTAATTTATCTCGGAATGACATTTACTGGATACTTCTTCGTTTTAGTTTTTAGTGTGGGAAAAAAAAATTGTTTGTCTTCTCTAGGCTATAACGCTCAATTTGTGCGTTATTCACAACTGTCTTTTTATTTTAACAAATTCCAGATCTCCATGAGAGAAAAGAGTCCGCTGGATGTAACAACGCTACCGAACCGAAAAATCACCAACGAGCTTAAAAATTAAGTTATTTCATGATGCCCGAACAGGGCATGGCTATTCGGAAGAGAGAGAAATGAATACCGTGCCAAAATCTTGGATATACGCACTGATCAAGAGCGAGATTATTGTTGAAATAGAAATCCACAGATTGAATTCCGAGGTATGTTAAACGAGCTGCGTCATTGTCCGAGTACCTTCATGGACGAAAATCCAGGAAATTTCCAGGCTTGAGCATCGCCGCCACCTCCGCGAGAAACAGAACGCCGCAAATCTGTCGCAGCTCAAAATAACGAGAACACAAATGCAAATACAACCTCTCCAAGCCCCGAAGATCGGCCTGCAAAAATTATCTGTAATAATTAATATATTAAATATTACAGATACGTAAATGAAGATTTCAGTTCAAGGGAAAAGACTGAATATTTTTAGAGCGCGCGGTAGAGAGCTCAAAGAAGATTACGAGCTCAACATTTCTTTAAAGGTTTATCGATATTGTTAAAGGCGGATACACAGACATAACGTCGTGTAAACCGCTAATGGGAAACCTGGGACAAATTTGTTAGTAAAAGCCGCATTCTTACCGCACGCGGATGATTTTCAATTATTAGAAGACATGCATACTCGAAAGCAGAAACCAAGAGAAACTTTCTTCAAATATTCTACCGCACTAATAGTCTTGATGCACCGCGCCGGGATAACTGTGGAATAACGGCAATTAGAATATTTGTACCAAAACATACTTTTCCTAATGAGACGGTCCGATATAAGTTGGATCCAAGAGCTAAGCCGCGAAGTCGTCACTTGCGAACGCCTCTCCGCTCTCGAGAAAGCAAAGGGAAAAATAAAAGGAATCGCTCGTAAAATATCTGCCGCCGCCGTTATATATAACCGCGATGAATGCTGCTGGCGATGTAAACAAAGAGGACATATTTCGATTGCCGACGCTCGCTAAAAAAGTTTTGCTCACAGTGCAAGCAAAGAGAGTGTTAACAGAATTATTACTCACCGCCGGGAAATGCTTAGCCGACCGGCGAGGCTCCCGCCATCCCATCCCCTCCCGGTCACTAGTATAAAATACACGCCTCGGCTGCACATACATGTCCAAACACTACAATTAGAAGCATTGCTAGATATTGCGAATTTCGAGATACCTTTTGTAAACAACAACATCGCGCGCGAGTTGAAAAATTACAATTTCACATCAAAAGAGAGATAAGGGAAGTGCAACTCGCCGACGGTCAGACTGTCCGGTCACATCAGGCTGAAACGTGTGCCAGATTTCGCGATTTCTGATTACGACGAGTATCTCCTGCTACAAATTACTGCGACACTGGATAAACTTCGCGAGTGCACGATACTTAACAACTCTTGATCTAAAAAATAGATACTGGCAAATATCCGATTTCCTGAGAGCAAGCCTATTACTGGATTCCCTACTGTTCAACTCGCTGGACATTCGAGCTCCAATATGACTTCAAAATAAAATACCAAAAGGAACTTTAAATCGAATAATACTCCGTACTACTTCACCCACACTAATTTCAGACAATGGCACACAGTTTAAGTTTTTTAAGTAGTCGCAACTAGAAAAACTCTTAAAAACGTACTCAATCCAACATATGTATACACGCATGCACCGCAATGCAATCCGGTGAAATGCACAAACCGAATCCTTAAGACGATGATGACAATATATAGATAATCACGTAATCACAAAAATTGGAACAAACATCTACCGGAGTTACAATTCGCATTTAATTCCGCGCGACATAACGCCACTGGGTATACGTCAGCGTATCTCAATCTAAGACTACTACGTGAGTTGCTGTCACCCGTAAACATACACGAATAGCATACGTCTCCCGCTCGACATTATCCGTTGACACCTCGAAGAGACGTATAAATTGCAAATAAACTTAGCCAGAATCTTTCCAAAGTACTATTATGATCTAAGACGGTGGATCGGCTGAACCGAAAATCGGCGAGAAAGTTTACAAAAAAGAATATCCACTTTCAAATAAAAATTTAACTCTAACCGCATTTAACTCTAAACTCACGAAATTTAAAGGACCCCTCAAGGTGAGGGATGTGATGTCGCCCGTTATTTTTGATCTGCGTGACAACAGCGATAGGACACATACACATTAAAGATTTTTAAGTCCGCCTTATCTGACGAAACAAACGACGAGACCAAGATCGAGACCAACGACGATTGACTCAAGACAAAGACATAGATAATAACAACGAACTCGACAGCAATGACAATGACGCATAAATAAGCATAAATAAGCGCTACCAGACTTCATTCGCAATTGTCATAGAATTTATGGAACAAGATAGGAAGAAGATGACATCTTGAAAGCGCTGGACAAATACTTCCAGAAGGAAAACAATCCGGAGAATCCCGGAATAAAAGCTCTGGCACGGACTAACATCTTCGTGACAGAACCTGCATCGCGATATCCACAGAAAATCGTGCCGACCGTCAGGTGCAAGCTACGGACAGACAAAAACAGAAGAAATTGGGCTCATCACTCCATTACCGCCACTACCGCCACATAAGTCAATTATAAAAGCGAAAACTCGCCGACCAACGCTATAGCCAGGATCCGAAAGGATCTTTGCCGCCCATAGCTGTAGAAGTCAAGTAGACATACAATTGATGTTTCGCCGCCCACATGTTCCGATAATCAGATCAGAAGGTATAGTCCGTAGCAGAAATGCTTGAGGTTCGATTTTAGGGGTCCACATTTCGTTCTTAGTTTTTATATTCATAACTGTTAAAATCTGATACGGATGTTATGTCAACGATTATAAATGTATCGTAGTATTTGTAAATTATGTTTTGATAGTCGGCCATACTATTTGGGCCATTGAAGATGTTATGGAAAACGTCTAAGCAAACTTGTTGAAACGCATGAGAACTTGCGTTAGGATAAATCACTTTTTTTGAGCACCTGCTGTAAAATATTTAATCCGCTCTTTTCAGAGTGACCAATACATTTTTATGTACATTTACATGTGAAACATTTTGTATTTGCAGAAATGTAAGAAAAAGCCAAGAGAGAGATTAAATTTAATTAACGTTTTGTCATGTATGAAAAAAAAATACAGGTATTTTTTACAATATATTTTTACACGTGAAACATGTTGCAAAATATTCATCTTTTTCCTAAAAAAAAATTATGTTTTTGCAAGTACTTGCAATAGTCACGTCTCTTGCGGACGTTTCAATCAATTACACAATGATAGCGTTTTGCACCAGAGTCAACTGGATCATACGTTCGACAGCGATTCGCTTATGTATAAGCATTATTTACCCTTGTTCATCGCGGACTTATCTATATGTATGTACTGAAGATGACTAAAAAGTTAGCCAAAACATGTATACGAATTATTAATTAAATACGAAATATACAATTTAATAATATTGAAATTTATCGCGCACATTACAGCGCTAATTCCCTTATTATAATTATATTTTCATTTCATCTTTGTTGTTTATTAAATATGAAAGAAATAATCTATTCTTTATTCCTACATTGTCTTAACATACGTTTGTTCACTCCAATTTATTGCACCGTGTGTGCCTGTCCAGACAATGCAGAAATAAAGAACAGACCTGAGAAGATCCTAAGAAGAATAAATGATGCTTACAGCGCGGCGTTGTGATCGCGAACGCAAACGCAATCAGTACAAACCTAACCTAACCGATTGATTTGTTTACATCGAGCCTCCGTGTCGAATAAAATGTGTGCATAATGCGCTCAAGTAATTTCAACTCATTGAATAACTAATAGTATTTTATTGTATAATTAACCGTAACAAAGTTAGTAAATTCCTCATATTGTCGTTCAAGTATCGGTGTAAATCAATAATCGTATTAATTTGCGATGAAATTTTTTGTGATTATCGCGTGCAATGTTTCTTTCTTAGTAATAATTCTCAGTTGCCGAATGATTAATCGGCAGTGATTAATAGTAGTGAGCCAAAAGATTCGTTTATAAATATCAATCAAATACGAGGATAAATCTGTGAACGTATTGATACGCAATATAATTTATAAAAGGACAAAAACTTCTGATTATTAATTGCTGTATTGCAATTTCTTTCTTGGATTTAATTTTCAGTTCCTAAATAATTAATCGATAGTGATTAATAATAACAAATCGATAAATTCGTTGTAAATCGATCAAGTGTGCGTGAAAGTGTACGTTATAAGCGATACAATTAATAAAAGACAAAAATTCGCGTAAACGTGATCGTGATACAATTGATGTGAAAAAGATAGTGGGGCCGAATCTTTCGCTCCCCTCTCTATGTTGAAGAGCGAAGGTGCATGGATAACGATTTCCTCCTTTTCGAGAGTTATGCTGCAAAAGGAAGGGTCCGAGAGGGAAAGGCAAGGGATGAGACTCTGACAAGGAGGAAGGGGTGGAGGCCCGCAATGGCGAAGATCCTGTCAATCACAACGTCGGACGCCGAGACCGAAAATTCCATTCCCCACTCGTAATCAGATGATCACTGTTACATCGCCACTCGTAAATGCGCAGTAACGGCGCAGAAACGGAGTTGAATAAAAATAGACGCCTCCATCCCCGCTTAAAGTCAGGAACTGTGCGACGCATAAGAAACAGCATCATGCGATAAAAAGAATATGAGCCCGGCAATCAACAATCGGTTCGCTAAGCGAGGGAGTTAGGACCTGAGCAGGAATTCAGGCCCTCTGTCCTCCCTCTCTCAAACTAAGGGTGGACGGGATGAGATATTTTTCCCTATTCCGTAAGGAGATCTGATTAGCCGACGATAAAAGGGTCATCAAGAGAGGATTTTTTTTATATCGTGCCATCAACGAGCCAAAGAGCATCCCAGAAGAATGCTGCACGCGTGCCCGGGACGCTCTCACTGAGGGGTTTTAATGGGTGCGAGTTCCAGGGTTTGTTCTCGCAGACCGAGGATATGTATAAGGCATTTTCCATCATACAAAAAAAATTATATGCAAGTTTATGCACGCAAATATCTTTCCGAATGTATGTAAGCCGTTGACCTATTACTTTTTCGTGACTATTAAAATCGTAATTTTTTAAACTTATTATAATCTCGTTTTTGAGAAGTATGATAAAATTCGTGTGCTAGTTAGTCAAAGAAATGTCTGCGAGCCTTATCTGTCACTAAGTTATACGTGAAAGATTACATTTTTAACATTATTTTTCTCTCTTATTTCATCGTTAACTTACCGTAGACTTTTGCACACATCAATTTCCGTACTTCAACTTCATTGTATAAAAAAATTAAATATTTTTATGGTAACTCGATTTACAAAAGAATCATCATGAAAATATGAACTTTTAGTATATACAATCCGAACAAATTCCTATGCATACACAGTGATTATTTCTAATCCTATTTTTTTTACTTGTATTTCAGGTTGTAATCGATTTTAATTAATTTGTCTTTAAATTAATCGTTTCAAGATTGAAAAACAAGAGTTTTTTAGCAAAAAAATCGAAAAAAATAAAAGTATTTTGCAATAAGTAAAAAAAATCATGCAACTTTCAAAATTAGTTTTATTTTGTTGTGTATACTGAGGATTAAAGTTTTTAGAGTCACATACAATGTGAAAAATGTGACTGATTCAAAATAGTAGGAAAAATTCGAAAAAACTAAAAAACGGACGATCGATTAAGGGCAGACACATGAGCTCCTACTTCGCGGCGCAATAAAACAAGCGTCGACGTTGTTTGTGTACAGAAAAAAACTAAAATTAAATAAATTTTTTTTTAATACTTCCAAGTAAATATTTACTAAATGTAAACATATATTTATTTAATACAAGAATCATTAATTTGATTTAAGTATCACATCTTTTTTTATTAAGCAAATATTTATTATATTTACTCTAAATAAATATTTATACTTAGAACTGTTCAAAAAGAAATATTTACTTAAATTTAATAAATTGTTTTCCAGTACGGTTATACACATATATGTGAATAGATCGATGCTTGTTTATAACCATATAAACGTCACAAAAATGCCCTTATCCTACGAAATGCCTTTGAAATACGAAAGTATTAATTCTTTTCTAATAAGCGTTCGAAGAAACAAGAACTACAATGTAAAAAAATCAAATGTAAATTTTAACTTAAAAACGCATAGATTTTCTAAATATGTAAAAATGTTAAAATTAATTTTAACATTTTTGCATGTCTCCGAATCTATACGTTTAAGTAATAAGTTATAAGTAATAAAATAAATAAATAAAATGTTAAAATTAATATTTTATTTAATATTCTTGAGGCTTCCGGGTGCCTTTTATGTAAAAATTATGCGTTTCGCAAAAATTATGGATTTCGTCCATGTCCAGATCCATTCTTGAAATGCCAATGTTTCCTTGTAGTCTACTTCATCATTTTATTTTTTACAGTGTACATACACAGGGCAAGCATTCAGAATTATCATCTACATGTTATTTTATATTTGTTCAATATTTGGTAGACAACAAGGACAATAAAACATTCCCAATAAAGCATTCCTCTCTCATTCGAGGGAATACTAATCAATTCCCACATTCCGACCCAACTCTAACCTTCGATGGAAACTTAGTCAATAATAGATTTTTGTTCGCAAAACTCGTAGTTGTAGCTCGTTCGTAGTTATTAGTTGAATGTTTTTGTAAAATAAACTTATAATCATGTCTCATACGTATGTAGTGAATATGCTGATATGATATATATTATATGGATTTTGTGACGGAAATGCTAACGCAGCTAAAATTGATAAAACAATATTCTCTTTAACATCTTTCAACGACTGAAGGAAACTGAATTATTTAATATTTTGTAAGGAATTTAATAATCTTCAAACTTCATAAGAATTATTTTGTAAAAATTTTGTTGAAAGTTGCCAAACCTGAGATACTTATGAAAAAAATTCGAATTGTCAAAATAATCAAAAATATTACATTCATAAAAAATTCTATCACGGAAAATATTAATTGTACAACCTTCCAAAAAAAAAAACGAAATTATTCGTAATTTTATCAGCTTTCTTTTTTATAATAACCTTTATTTTGATAAAATGTATACTTTCAGAAATATTTTTGAAAAATTTAAAAATTTGATCAGTTTTTTCAAGCTGGAAAATTTTCAAAGTCCGCTGGTGATAAGAACTTTTAATATGTTATACAATACATCATTTCAAACAACTCCTCGCAAACAAATCTTTTATAGCCATTTTACAAAACTAACAAAAATTTAATTTTTCTGGGCTAATATTTTTTACTCAGAATTTTTTGTACCACAGATCCAATTTTATCTTAATTTTGCTTAGCATGTCATAATACATCAATATTAAAAAAAAAATATTATAAATTATTTATTATAAGTTTTCTACGTACAAGATATGGAACATTTCACGTCAACCGGATCACCAAAAATTAGTGCTACGAAAATAAATGTTCAAGGGCTCAAATTATACGTATATGCATATACTTTCGAAAGAAATATAGTGTTTTGAAAAGTCCAATATAGTGGATCCAATACGGCGCCGAGAAGCAATGAATATCACATGCAAACATTTTCTTGCTTAAATCATTATACTGATTCCATTAGTTTGAAAATGATTATTCCTAAGTTTTCGAATACCAAATTCAGCAACAATATATATATACTGTCGCAAGTCATCTGTTTGAACATGCATTTAAACATTATCAAGATTGCCACAGAAAATGAATTTTTAAATTCCCTAACTTTTCCAACTTTTCCAAATAAAAATGGGAAATTTCCATGATCAATAAAATATGTAAAAATTTTAATATCATAAAATACATAAAAAATTTTAATATTTAGAATTCATTTAGAATTCAAGAATTGTAAGAAAACTAGTTTATATTATTAAAACTCTATTATTAAAACTATATTATTAAAAAAAAAAGCTTATTAGTAACATAATAAAATTTTAGAAGCAAGTTGAAGCTAATAAAAAATTAATTAGTATTGGAACAAAAAATGCAGTTATGACGAAAAAAAGAGCGATCAAATAAAATTAATAAATAAAATATAAATTATTTTTAATTATTTTTAAAAAATCATTTAAAATGCACAAGTTTTGAACGTATTTGGCTATAACTCAGATATAATATTTAAAAAATTATAAAAATTATTTAGAATATAAGCAGTTTAAGAGAATTATAAGCAAAGTTCAAAATTCTAGTTTTTTTTATATTTTCTCCTGACTTTTCCCAATTTTGCAGGTCTGTGGCAACCCTGATTATTCATCATCTGCTGAAAATCAGTAATAAAATATTTTTTATAGGAACATCGCGAGATGTCAAATTCTGATTTTAATGAAACTTTGTGTACTTATAGCTTACATGAAGAAACGAAGAAAATATCAATTGCGGCCAAAGAACGATTTGAAGGGGTGAAATCATCCCTTAATATCGGTCATTTCGTTTAAATGATATTGTTTTTCAGTTCTTCTTATACCATAGTTCACAATCGAGAATTCAAAACATTTTAATTAATGACAGTATGTGGTACAATAAACATGGCATTAAACAAAGCTGCTGAAATGAAATATTGCCACAACCATGGTTCCTCGCGGATGGATTGAACTACCGGATTTGTGTTGGCCTAAATTTGTGTACAAAGGGATATGCTAATATTGAATATTTAAAAGCAGATAATAGGAAAAATGACGGCAAATATGTTGATGAGCAGCTAGCTCAGACTATATGTTATCAAGATTATGAGCTTTAAGAGATTTTAGTCTTAGTTCATTATTCGCTAAAAAATTATTAACAAAAAAGTTCACCAATAATACCTAACTTTTAGCACGGAGCACGACTGTGCTTCGATGAAACAAATTTCCTTTAACGACGCAAAAGATTTTCTTATATAATTTTTGTGCTTTTTGAACAGAGAATTTGTGTTTTTAAAAGCAGAGAATTTGTGTTTTAAAAGAGAGAAATTGTGACATCTTGAAAAGTCGTGCGCTACTGTATAAAAACAAAAATTATACGAGAAAATGTTTTCAAAAAAAATTTTGTTTTTAAACCAGGCAATTTATTTTAAAGCAAAAAATTTTGGTTATACATTTGGTTATACAAAAGAGACGTTATTTTAAACTTTTTTTCTTAATAACTTTTTAATGAATAATGACTGACGGTTAAAACTTGTTAGAGGTCACTCACGATCATGACCTTTACAACATATGTCAAGGTCAAAGTCATTAGGACGGGCTCGTCTCATCGACATGTACCAAAATGACAACTAACTGTGTCGTTAGTTTGTCTCATTTCTAATATTATTCTATATATACATAATACATATATATATATATATATATATATTATATATATTATTCTATAGGTGTACAACTTTGCTTCCGCCGTTTTTCCGAAATTCGAGGCTTTATTGTAGGTGTACAAAAAAGTTCTGAGCTTTAGATTTGATACAACCGAAATAACAATTTAAATTTTATATATCTTCCCGCCTTTTTGTGGTTTTAAAGCGTTAACATTTGGCCTTCTAAAATGCGATATGGTTTGACGTTTGATGCACATAACCTCAAAAATCAGTAGTGTTCACGATGGCAATAACAAAAGAGCATATTCGATTTTCCATCCACTTCGCATTTCATCTGAAGAAAAATGCTGCTGAA